>Ga0209223_10004276_pt1 | contig 13122 bp, 10 predicted proteins | sample COG_06_FD_184750 | JGI IMG/M metagenome (GOLD analysis project Ga0209223, IMG submission 184750) | Pelagic Microbial community sample from North Sea - COGITO 998_met_06 (SPAdes) (version 2) | ecosystem: Environmental > Aquatic > Marine > Neritic zone/Coastal water | place: Helgoland, sampling...
ACAATAGACCCCGAAAAATTATTGGTTTTAAAACACCTAAAGAAATAATGGAATCTGAGCTAAATTTTGTAGCTTAGACTCAACTTAAAAAAAGCAACGTTTGTTGCGTTACAAACTTGAATGCAGCAATAAATCAATTATCTTTAATTATCTGCCTAGTTTCAGACTTTTTCAAAAGCAATGAAACCGCTTCAAATAGGAGTGGTTTTTTACTCTCTAAAATTAAAAAGTCTCTTAAAATTTAATTACTATTGTTAATCTTAACAAATTAAGCGAATGAAAAGCACTAACGAAAAAGTGATTGAATCAAAACAAAAAGACACAATATACATTCACTCGACAGAACTAAAGGAATTAAACACAAATTTAGCAGATATTAAATCTGAACTGCATTTTAATTTAGAAAAAGAGAAAAGTTTATTGGGCATAGCACCTGACATAATATTTGCACCGGGAATCCCAGTATTAGTATTTGCCATAGGTATTTGGCTTGACAGACGTTACAAAAGAATAGACAAGGAAAGTGAAATAAATGATTTAAAAAACATTTTTAAAACTATTTTAATAAATTTATCTGAAACTATTATACCTCATTTGCTGAACAAACACAAAGACTATTCGGTAAATTATATTAGAAAACTACAAATACCTAAACCACTAACCGCCTCTCCATTATTTACCATAAATGAAATTTTAGAGCTAGAAACAATCTCATTGTATAAAAAGGAACAAGATCTACCTTATTCTTCAATTAGAAAAGCTCTCTTTGAAATAAAAGAGGAACTAATATCAATTGAAAATCATTATAAACTTTTTTTAAAACAGCTAAACAGTCTCACCGCTTCTATCGAACAGAGATACCAACTATGTACCAACTATCACACAAATACTATTGAAGAATTACATAATCACCTAAAACATCATAACGTAGATCACGAAGATAAAAAGATGTTTGATGCCTTTATTCATCATTTTTCAAATATTAAATATGATTCCATTGCAAGTAAACACCCTGAAACAAAACTCGCAGAAATCAAAGACTATTGTGAGAGTCTAAAAAATGTTTGCGACAATAACAATGGAATCAGCCTAACCTCTAAAGATCGTCTTAATAGGGAGTTAACTAATATTTTAAAAGAATTCTTAGGAGCTACTAAAATATTAAGCGGTTTAATAAAAGTTTATGAATCATCTAGTCAAAAAATAGAGAAATTGTTACCCACTCTAAAGCAGAAAAAAGAAGAATCTCACCGTAGCCGTACATAAATCATACAAATTAAAACATAAAAAAACCTCAATCTATTTATAGTCAAATAGTTGAGGCTTTTCTTTGTACAGGCGGAGAGACTCGAACTCTCACACCTCGCGGCACTAGATCCTAAGTCTAGCGTGTCTACCAATTCCACCACGCCTGCAGCATAATTGCGCATGCAAATATACACAATACTAGTAAACTTCAAAGCGGTTCGCTTCTTTTTTCTTATTTTTGAGAAACATTTTTTTTGAGTCTATGAAAAACAGAAAACAATACATTGATAACCAAAAAGATAGATTTATCTCTGAATTATTCGATCTTTTAAAACTTCCTTCTATAAGTGCAGATGCTGCCTACAACCAAGATGTTTTGGACACTGCAGAGCTTGTAAAAAAACAACTTGAAAAAGCAGGTTGTGAAAACGTAGAAGTTTGCGAAACACCTGGTTATCCTGTTGTTTATGGAGAAAAAATTATAGACACTCAATTGCCTACTATTCTTGTTTATGGTCATTATGATGTGCAACCTGCTGACCCGATAGGGCTATGGACCTCCCCTCCTTTTGATCCAATTATCAAAACTACTGAGATACATCCGGAAGGAGCTATTTTTGCACGAGGTGCTTGCGACGACAAAGGTCAGATGTTTATGCATATCAAGGCATTTGAATACATGATTCAAAACAATGAATTGCCTTGTAATGTAAAGTTTATGATTGAAGGAGAAGAAGAAATTGGATCCCCAAGTCTCGAATGGTTTGTTAAGGAACATACGGACAAACTCAAAAACGATATTATTTTGATATCTGACACTGGAATGATTTCCAACTCACAACCCTCTATCACAACAGGTTTGAGAGGACTATCTTATATGGAAGTTACAGTAACCGGACCTAATAGAGATTTGCATTCGGGCTTATACGGAGGTGCTGTTGCGAATCCTATCAATATTTTAACCCAAATAATTTCAAAGCTTCAGGACGCGGACAACAAAATTAGCATTCCTGGATTTTATACTAATGTAGAAGAACTATCCTCTGAAGAAAGACAAGAAATGGCCAAAGCTCCATTTTCATTGTATGACTATAAAAATGCACTAGAAATAAAGGAAGTCCATGGTGAAACAGGATACACTACCAATGAAAGAAATTCAATCAGACCAACCTTAGATGTGAACGGTATTTGGGGCGGATATATTGGTGAAGGTGCTAAAACCGTCATTCCATCTGAAGCTCATGCAAAAATCTCCATGCGTTTGGTACCAGGACAAGACCATGAACAAATTTCTGAGCTCTTTACCAATTATTTTAAAAGCTTAGCACCTAAATCTGTTTCCGTAAAGGTGACCTCACATCACGGAGGACACCCCTATGTAACACCTATTGATTCCATTGGCTATCAAGCTGCTAAAAAAGCCTACCAAGAAACATTTAACACAACTCCAATCCCTCAAAGATCCGGAGGAAGCATTCCCATAGTTGCCTTATTTGAAAACGAATTGAACAGCAAATCCATACTAATGGGGTTTGGATTAGATAGTGATGCCATACATTCTCCAAACGAACATTTTGGAGTTTTCAATTTCCTAAAAGGAATCGAAACCATTCCATTATTCTATAAATATTTTACTGAATTATCGCGTTAACCTGTTGGGCATTCCCCTTCGGGTCGGGCTATACATTCTATCTTTTTATTTTTAACCAGGATTTCGACAAGCTCAACCACCGGTTAAAAATAAAAAGGATGCCATTGCTATCCCTAATGCAAAACAATCTCAAATATAAATCTTAACCATTTTTCGCCAATACCTTGCTTTATGAGCTTCTTCATCCCATCCATACAAAGAGTGACTGATATCTTTAGATTTTAAAATTCCACTCAACAAAAAATTACTTGCTAAAAACAAATCCTCCTTCCCTATAGCCAATACTATATCCATTCTTCTTAATTCATTCAAAACATGAGGATCATGAAGATTTTTCAAATACTGGTTTGGCATATTAAAATAGACTTCAGTATCATGATAACCACTTAATAAATCTTGGAAATATCCTTTGGATTCTGTCAAATCATATCGTCCACTCATTCCTACAACCTTGCAAAATAAATGCGGATGTCTCATGGCAATATTTACCGCATGATACGCCCCTAAACTACAACCTGCAGAAATTAAATGATGATGTGGATTTATTTTTTCGCTTAACGGAACTACTTCTCGAATGATATATTTTTCATATTGTGTATGCCTAAATATTCTATATCCTGGGTGACTAAAATTATTATAGAAAGATTCTAAATCTACACTGTCTACGCAATATAATTGTAAATACCCTTTTTCTATTTTATCGGACAAAGATTCTACAACATTCCAGTTTTCATAATCGTAAAAACGCCCCATTCTTGGAGGAAAAAAAAGAACTTTGGTACCTGAGTGACCAAATATTAGCAACTCCATTTCTTTTTCTAAATTAGGACTATACCACTTATGATATTCTCTTTTCATAACATATTTCAAAAAAAAAAATTAATTCATCACATTTTAACTTTAATTTTTTCAGGGAATATTTCCTTTTGCCCCTTCATTTTTTGAGCCCAAAGTTTATAACCTTTCTTGCTCAAATGCAATCCATCTTGCACAAAATATTTCTCGTCTGGATACCCATTGGCATCCAACATATCTTCATAAATATTTACAAAATGAAAATTTTCATCCTTTAGACAAAGTTCTTTGATATTACTATTTGTATACCGAATACTATCCGACAAATACCATCTGCTAATACTGGGTTTTATTGAAATATAGGTACAAGGAATATTTCCATATTTCTCTCTTATTTTAGCCAAAAGATTTTCAAAAAACAACACCACCTCTTCAGGATGTCTATTATCCCCCAAGTCATTGTCTCCTGCATACACAACAATTGCCTCCGGTTTTTTAATATTTTCGAATACACGGTCAAAAAACCAAGTACAAGCTCCTAAAGTAGAACCTCCAAAACCTAAATTTACGGGTTTGTATTCTTTGAAAACCTCTGTCAAATCGTTCCAAAGTGTAAATGAAGAACTCCCATAAAAAACCATTTTCGGATCCTCCTCCAAGGATAATATCTCTCTCTCCAACCTTTCTAAATCTTCATGATACCAAAACACAAACCTACTCTTTTAAATTAAGCTTTAAATGTATTAAAAACATCTTAATATAATCAGAACTTAAGTTAATAATTTCAACAACTATAAATTAAGTTCATTCCGCAACTTTTTGGTCAAACTTTTCACCACTTGTTCATAAGAATGATCTACTAATTTATAAAAAAAAGAATCTTGTAAATCCGAGTATTCTACGGTAATCCAATGTTTTTTATTCATGTGATATCCAGGCTTTATCTGTTCGTATGACTCCTGTAAATCAAGAGACATCTCTGGATTGCATTTTAAATTTACCGCCGCAGGCAACCGCTCCAATCCAGTCAATGCAAACATTTTGCCAGCCACTTTAAACACAAGAGTTACCTCATCAAAAGGAAAACCTTCCGTAACATGCGGTTTAGCCAAACAATAATCTCTTAGTATTTCTACATTCATTGGAAAAATTCGGTTTGATTCTCAGGTAAAAATGAAACATCTAAAATTAATATCCTAAGCTTGCTTTCTTTTTTTTGGCTTGTGTAAAAATTACCCTCAAACTAAAGTACAAAACACAGGCCATAGGAATCACAACAGAAACCCACCCAATAAAGGCATGCAAAAATGCTTTCGAAAACGACTCAAGTGTTTTCCAAAAGCTCGTATCAAAACTTCTTTGAAGCGTTTCAAAAGTAAATGGCACCACAGTTTCTCCCATAATTTCTAAACCAATTTTCATGAGAGGGATAAATAAAATAAATCGCAAGGGTTCAATCAAAAAATTCACCGCAATCATAATGCTCAAGTTCAGTCGTAACGGGACTGTAATTAAGGTAAAAATTAAAATCGTAATTCCATAAACAGGAAAAAGCGTTAACATAACTGCTAGGGATATACTCAAAGCCAACTGGTGAGGTGTCAATCCCTTTTTAAGAGCGGTTTTTATTCTATGTGTGTTCTTTTTTAAATATCTCATAACAATTTAGCAACAAACATTTTGTCTTAGTCAATAGCTTTTACTTACAATTTAATCTTTAATAAAAAACAATTGAGATGCAATTCCATCTGCTAAAAACTTTCCTTTTTGTGTTGTCCTCAAAATATCTGCTTTTATTTCTAAGGTAGCATCTTTTATAAAAATATCGGCTTGTTTTAAAAGATAATTATAAAATCCCTGCCCAAAATTCTTTTTTATTTTTTGCAAATCTACTCCATAAATTGTTCGCAACCCAATCATAATACTCTCATTAAAAAGATCGTATATGGACAAATTTTCCATTTCAAAATAAGACTCACCACTCTCTAAGGCTTTTATATATTTCACATTATTTGCTATGTTCCAAAAACGTTTATGGTCGTAATAAGAATGTGCCGAAGGTCCTACACCCAAATAACGTTCTCCCTTCCAGTATGCGGTATTATGTTTAGAGAAATAATTCGGCTTTCCGAAATTTGAAATTTCATAATGTACAAATCCTTTCTTTTCTGCTTCCGAAACCAACATATTAAAATGACTCAAAGCCAACTCTTCATCCACAGGAGGATATATTTTCTTCTTGATAAAACTATCCAAAGCTGTTTTTTCCTCAACCGTCAAAGCATAGCAAGAAATATGATTGATCCCTAAACTAAAAACAGTCTCCATATTTTGTTGCCATCTGTCTTCTGTCAAACCCGGAATCCCATAAATTAAATCCACCGTAATATTATCAAAATACTTGGATGCTTCTGTTAAACAAGTTTTGGCCTCTTTTGCATTGTGAGCTCTATTCATAATTTTCAAATCTGCCTCAAAAAAGGATTGCACACCAATACTCAAACGATTCACTTTCGTTTGCGCTAGTTCTTTGATGGTTTTAGAATTTAAGTCGTCAGGATTTGCCTCTAGGGTAATTTCCGGAGCATCACATATCATAAAGTTATTATACACAACCTCTAACAAATCACCTATTTCTTGCTGTGATAATAAACTTGGTGTTCCCCCTCCAAAATAAATTGTCTCAATGACATCATTTTTAAATTCATCCGACCTTTGAATCAATTCTTGTTGAATAGCCCCCAACATAGCCTCTTTGTTTTTTAAAGAGGTAGAAAAATGGAAATCACAATAATGACATGCTTGTTTGCAAAATGGGATATGAATATAGATTCCTGACATTTAGTTGAGTTGGTTGTTGGTTGTTGGTTGTTGGTTGTTGGTTGTTGGTTGTTGGTTAAATCAATTATTTCCTCTAACCACCAAAAGCCAATCCCTAAAAACTATCTTAATTAATTTTATATCGAATATTTTCTTTTTCCATACGACTAAAAAACTCAGGAGAAGCGTTAATTTTCATACCTCTACTTGGCATGGTTAAATCAATTTTTTCTTTTCGTTCTCTGATTGTAAAAGATAATTTTTGTTTTCCTGCAATGGAATAATCCGACAACACTTCATGTAAAAAACGAACATATTCTTCTGTAACCTCATTCATATTTAACTGAACAGTGATTTTCTCACACTTCTCATCCATAACATCATGCAGCAACATAAAATTAGTAAACTTCAATCGAGGTTCTCCTTGCACACCTGTTTCCTTATTAGTCCAACCAGGCTGTAAAACAGCATTGATATATAAAAATGTATTTTCAGTTAAAAAGGGTCTGAATTGCAAATATTCATTTCCAAAAATTCTAAACTCATGGCTATCCCCATAGTCTTCAACGGTAAAAGTTGCCCAACCTTTACCCATTTTTGAAACACGGTGTTCTACCCCTGTAAGGATAGCACCAATACTTAATTTATGGCCTAAATATTTGGTCAAATCACCTTTAAAAGCAGAAAGCGTTGCATTACAAAAACGCATTTCATTTTTAAAATCATCCAATGGATGCGCAGAAATATACATTCCTGTTACTTCCTTTTCTCTTGCCAACAACTCCATCGTTCCCCAAGTATCACAACCTGGAATATCGGGTTCAGGAAAAGTAACAGCAGATGCTTCACCAAACAGAGAAACCTGAGAAGAGTTTTGACTCTCTTGATACTTGTTTCCAAACTTCAAAGCTTTTTCTAAGAAGGTAGCTCCTTTTTCATCTTGTACATAATACTGGGCTCTATGGGTACTTTTAAATGAATCAAATCCTCCAGCCAATATCAAACCTTCCACAGCTTTTTTACCCGCTACTCTTAGGTCTATTCTTTTGACTACATCAAAAATAGAAGTGAAATTCCCATTCTCTTTTCGCTCTCTAATGATCTCTTCTACGGCTGCTCCACCAACTCCTTTGATCGCTGCCATACCAAAACGAACAGCTCCTTGATCATTTACCGAAAACTTGGCATAAGATTCATTTACATCAGGTCCTAAAACATCCAAACCCATGCGTTTACATTCTTCCATAAAGAATGCAACTTGCTTGATATCATTCATGTTATTTGTCAAAACCGCTGCCATATATTCTGCAGGGTAATGTGCCTTTAGATATGCTGTTTGATAAGCAATCCATGCATAACACGTAGAGTGAGATTTGTTAAAGGCATAAGATGCAAATGCCTCCCAATCCTTCCAAATTTTCTCTAAAGCTTTTTCATCATGTCCTCTTTCAGAAGCCTGATTCACAAACAACGGCTTCATTTTTGCCAGTACCGCAATTTGTTTTTTACCCATCGCCTTACGCAGAGTATCGGCCTGACCTTTAGTAAACCCAGCTAAATCCTGAGAAAGTAACATTACTTGCTCTTGATAAACCGTAATTCCATAGGTCTCTGCCAAACGATTTTTATACTCCTCGGCAGGTAAATCGTATAGAATTTCTTCTACCCCGTGCTTTCTATTAATAAAACTAGGAATATACTCTAACGGACCTGGTCTGTACAAGGCATTCATCGCAATTAAATCCGCAAAAACTGTAGGTTTCAGTTCACGCATGTATTTTTGCATCCCCGGAGATTCATATTGAAATATTCCAACGGTTTCTCCTCTTTGGAAAAGCTCGTAGGTTTTCACATCATCAATAGGAAAAGCTTCAGAATCTAAATCAACATTGTGACGTGCTTTTACTATTTTACACGTATGCTTGATTAAGGTAAGGGTCTTCAGACCCAAGAAGTCCATTTTTAACAGACCTGCATCCTCTACCACCGAGTTGTCAAACTGAGTGACATACATATCCGAATCTTTTGCTACAGATACCGGTACATATTTTGTAATATCATCAGGAGTAATAATTACCCCACAAGCATGAATTCCCGTATTTCTCACAGAACCTTCTAAAATTCTTGCTTTATTTACAGTCTCTGCTGTTAAATCGTTTCCATCAGAAATACGTTTTAACTCGTTTACCATTTCAATTTCTTCGGAACGCAGTTTATCGGCTAATGCTTTGTCATCCAAACCGAAGATCTTTTTCAACTTCATCCCAGGAATCAACTTTGCAACCCTATCTGCTTCATACAATGGCAAATCCAAAACACGTGCAGTATCACGTATAGAAGACTTCGCGGCCATGGTACCATAAGTAATAATTTGCGCTACCTGATTGGCACCATATTTATCAATTACGTAATCAATAACACGTCCACGTCCCTCATCATCAAAATCAATATCAATATCGGGCATGGATATACGCTCTGGATTCAAGAAACGCTCAAAAAGTAAATCATACTTTATAGGGTCTATATTTGTAATCCACAAACAGTAAGCGGCAACAGATCCTGCAGCGGATCCACGTCCCGGACCTACTGAAACCCCCATATCACGGGCAGCTCTAATAAAATCTTCTACAATCAAAAAATAACCCGGGTATCCTGTTTTCTCAATTACATCCAATTCAAGATCTAAACGTTCTTTAATTTCTGGAGTAATTTCTCCATATCTTTTCTTAGCTCCCTCATACACCAAGTGTCCAAGGAAATTATTTTCACCTCGCTTACCACCGTCTTCAAGATCCTTTTTATCCTGAAACTGTTCAGGAATATCAAATGCTGGCAGCAATACGTCACTAGCCAATGTAAATGGCGTAATTTTATCTACTAATTCCTGAATATTTGTTATGGCATCAGGGATATCCGCAAATAATTCCTTCATCTCTTCAGGAGACTTGAAATAATATTCATCATTAGGCAAACCAAAACGATACCCTCTACCTCTTCCTTTAGGTGTCGCTTGCTTTTCACCATCTTTAACACACAATAAAATATCATGTGCATTGGCATCTTCTTTTGAGATATAAAAGGTATTATTAGTCGCTATTGTCTTTACATTGTACTGTTCAGCAAATTTTAATAATACTTTATTTACAACATTTTCATCTTCTTGACCATGGCGCATCAATTCAATATAGAGATCATCTCCAAATTGCTCTTTCCACCAAACTAAAGCTTCTTCGGCTTGTTTTTCTCCAACGTTTAATATTTTACTAGGAACCTCTCCCAATAAACTTCCCGTTAAAACAATAACATCCTCCTTATATTTTTCAACAATCTCACGATCGATACGAGGCACATAATAAAACCCATCTACGAAGGCCGTAGAAGACATTTTGGCTAAATTTTGATACCCATTTCTGTTTTTTGCTAAAAATACTACTTGATAACCATTATCCTTTTGCGACTTATCTAAATGGTTTTTACATACATTAAATTCACACCCAACGATTGGAACCAAATCTTTGCCTTCAAAAGTTTCTCCTGGTTCTTTAGCTTCTTCTCGTTTCGCTTTTAATCCTTTGTTATATTTATCAACGGCATTGGTAAAATGGAAAGCGGCCATCATATTTGCTGTATCCGTCATGGCAACAGCAGACATATTATGCTTCCCCGCAGTATTCACCAATGCTCCAATTTCTATGGTTGATTGTAAGATGGAATATTGCGTATGATTGTGCAAATGTCCAAAAGAAACATTCTTTAATTTCTCTAGACTTTCTTTTACATTAATTCCTTTACCAGCAGCTCCTTCTTGTTCAGATTGTCGTTTTCTGATTTTATCACTTTCCTGTTTCAAGTTCAAGTGTTTTAAACCAATGACCTCAATCGGATTTGGATGCTCCTTTTTAAAATCAACAAAATAATCTTGCGACACATCTAGTTGCTCCTTGGTAAAACGTTCTCTGCGCAACAATTCAAAAAAGCAGCGCGTTGTAGCTTCTACGTCGGCAGTTGCATTATGCGCCTCACCAAAACCAACTCCAAATAAATAATTATGTAATTCTGTTAACGTAGGAAGTTTGAATTTCCCTCCTCTACCTCCAGGAATCTGACACATGGCAGCAGTAGATTCTGTACACGTATCTAATATTCCAAGTCCATTTTTATCCTCTTCCTTTAAATCGTCAATAGACATTTCTCTATTGGCGGGAACTTTAGTTATAAAATTATAGTCATCTAAGTTAAAACTATCAAATTCAAATGCTTTGAAATTAGGTTGCATTCCGGCGCGAATAAATTCCGCCCCCATAATATTTACATCAAAGGTAACATTCTGACCCACCAAAAATTTAGTATTCTCAAGAACCTTGTTAAAGCGCTCCAAACCTTCTTTTAAAGAGATCCCTTGTTCTTGCGCCAATTCAGTAGATATTCCATGTATCTTTTCAGAGTCAAAAGGAATATTGAAACCTTCTGGCTGCACCATAAAATTATCATGCTCTACCACCCTTCCTAAGTCGTCATGCAATTGCCAAGCAATTTGAATACATCTTGGCCAGTTTTCGATATCTGTCATCGGGGCTTTATAACTCTTTGGTAGCCCGGTAGTTTCAGTGTCAAAAATTAAATACATATAGGAATTTTGATTGTGCTTTTAAGAAGCTTTAAAAGTACAAATAATTGACAGGAAAACTGAAAGGAGTTATCAACAGAAATAAGTCTAAAGTCAAAATAGATTCCTTGACTATTTTAGACAACAAGATCGCTCTATAACCTAAAGGACCTATGAACTAAGCCAACATAAAGATAACGAGAATAACAGATTCTACATCTATATTTTCTAATACCCATGTATTTTAGGTAAGTAAACAACAACGTATCTTTAGATACACGTTCTTTCGAACCACATTGATGACAAATTTTTCCTCTAACAAATTCCATTCTTTACATTCTTCTTTGACTCAACTAATTTGCAAAAGCAACGAAAAAACATCAAAAAACAAACACACAAAACTAACTAACAGCACTTTATAAACATTTACTTAGGTAATTGAACGACTTTTAGAGTCAAATAAAAGAACAAAAAAAGGCAGAATGATTTCTCATCCTGCCTTCTAAAAAAGACCTACGTTTTATTTATTTCAAATATGAATTCAACATCCATATTGTTTTTTCAGTTTCTGTAATATAGTCACTCATTAAACTAGCCGTTCCTTCATCATCAGCATCACCGGCATCGCTTAAAATTTCACGTTCCTGAGAAATCAAAACTGCAAAATTCTTAAGCACGCTCTCAACACCTTTCGTTCCATCGGTTACTCCTTTTGCCTCTTCAATTTTCGTGTTTTTCAAATAATCACTAAACGTATGCAAAGGTTCCCCTTCTAAGGTTAAAATTCTCTCCGCAATCTCATCAATTTTTACAACTGCATCATCATAAAACTCCTCGAATTTCAAATGCAACTCAAAAAAATCTTTTCCTTTGATATTCCAATGAAACCCCCTTACATTTTGATAAAATAATTGATAATCCGCTAATAATTGGTTTAATTTCACAACCAGTCCTTGTGCTTTTTCTTTTTCTATTCCAATACTATTTTTCATGATATTTCCTTTTAAATTATTTCTATTTTTTGATAGTTCAAAAATCGGTAAAATAGACACATAATACAAATTGATAGTTTTTATTTCAACATCACTAAAAACTATATTTTTTTACCAGCTTACCCCCTTTCGTTTCAAGAATATTAAGTAAACTTGTAACAGATGACAGACATCAATTCAAAAATAATTGCGCATAGAGGAGCCTCATTCGACGCTCCAGAAAACACACTACCAGCAATACGGCTTGCTTGGGAGCAAAATACAAAGCGTGTAGAAATTGACGTTCACCTCACTAAAGATAATAGAATTGTAGCAATCCATAATGCTGACACCTCTAAAATATCCTTAAAAAATTATACCATAAAAGAAGAAAGCTTAAACACTTTAAAAACTATAGACATCGGCAGTTGGAAAGATCTCAAATGGGCCAACACAAGGATGGCAAGCCTAGAGGAAATTTTAAAAACCTTACCAAAAGAGGGCATTCTGGTTATTGAAATTAAAAGTGATATTTGCATAGTCCCCGTTTTAGCAAAAGTTTTAAAACACGTACCACATTATCAACTTGAATTCATAAGTTTTCATTATCAAATCCTTGCCGCTATAAAATCTCAGCTCCCCCTTTCCAAAGCTTTATGGCTTTTGGATTTGGACTACACAACGATTACAGAATCAGAAATACTTCCATTAACGGAATACATTTCAAAAGCGACCTCCGCAAATTTTGATGGATTGAATCTATGGGCAGGCGCAATCGCGGATAAAAATTATATTCAAGAAACCCGTTGTGCATTTAGGTTATATTAATTTTAAGATTATTAATATTTCGTTCAAAATGAAATTTATTAATAAATTGTATGATAGTCATTGCGGTAATTTTAGCAAGTATTCTAGTTTTAAAACCGTCAAAAGATTTAGCATAATTTCTACGAATCATAAACTGGTCACATAGTTGAGAGAATAACGTTTCAATTCTTTTTCTAGACTTTCTAAATACATAAGGTTGTTTC
>Ga0209223_10004277_pt1 | contig 13121 bp, 8 predicted proteins | sample COG_06_FD_184750 | JGI IMG/M metagenome (GOLD analysis project Ga0209223, IMG submission 184750) | Pelagic Microbial community sample from North Sea - COGITO 998_met_06 (SPAdes) (version 2) | ecosystem: Environmental > Aquatic > Marine > Neritic zone/Coastal water | place: Helgoland, sampling...
TGGACAGTATAAGCAACAGCGACCTTATCTTTGTACCAGGTATCTGGGGAAACCCGAGACCGGCGCTTCCTAAACTAAAACCGATGATGAGCTGGCTTGTACAGCAGTACGCACTGGGCAGCACACTCTGCTCTATCGTGACCGGTAGTTTTTTCTTGGCTGAGGCCGGTCTGCTCAAGGGCAAATCTGCTACTACTCACTGGCGCTTCTTCGATGAGTTCACACAGCGCTACCCCGACGTAAAGTTACAGCGCAAGCGCTTCATCACCAGCGATGAAAAACTCTATTGTACCGGCAGCATCAATGCAGTCCGTGACATCATGCTGCATTTTGTAGAGCAGCTGTATGGTGAATCGATTGCCAGCGAAATAGCGCGGCAATTTACCCATGAGTTGAAACGCTCCTACGAATCCCTGTTACTGAATGAAGATCAACAGCGTAGTCACCATGATGAGGAAATAATAAAAGTACAGGAGTGGCTAGATCAAAACTACCAAGCAGATGTAGTCATAAGCGCCCTAGCAAAAAAATTTAGGCTCAGCGTACGATCCTTGAATCGTCGATTTAAATCAGCAACCAATACATCACCATTGCAGTATCTGCAGAGCCTGAGAATCGAGCACGCCAAAGAATTATTAAAACAGAGCAACCTCGCAGTATCCGAAGTCGCCGATATGCTGGGTTATCAAGATGCCAGTTATTTCACCAGCCTGTTTAAGAAGATAACCGCTGTAACGCCTATAGAGTATCGAAGCTTGGTGCGGAACAAGCTATTCCTAGCTGAGAAAAAAACAGGAACGAAGTAGTCCGTATAAGGCTCATGGCGACAGTGTTTACAGATAATCGGGGCGAATCAACTGGCCCGGATGCAGACTCTCTAGCGTTGAGGGGATAGCTCCAATCTCTACTAGCGGGCAGATATGCCATGGGAGAGAGAACAGGCACCCAGGAGAAGCAACAGTCCCCAATGAGAACGGTTGACGTTTGTCCGTTCCAGCTTTCGGCAAATGAGGTAACCACAGGTCAATTCCAGCTTTTCGTTGATGACACATCCTATCGAACTGAAGCAGAAACAAACGCCGATCGTGAACAAGGAAGGCATAAAGCCGTTCATTTCGGTTAAAGGAGAATCAAAGCCCATTGGCTCTTTTACTTTTCGGGTATTAGATCGCCGTAGTCTCCACGTGATCCACATGCTCTGGTTTTTGCCATGCTGTTATTAGGCAGGCAATGACGATTAAGGTTGTTCCCAAGATTGTAGTTAAGGTCACAGTTTCGCCAAAAGCGAACCAGCCAAATAGAGCTGCCCAGCCGAATGCGGTGTACTCCACAGGAATTAGCATGTTGGCAGGGGCTCGCGCATAGGCCCATGACATCATCATTAATGAGACAAGGCCCAGCACAGCTGCTGCTGCCAGCATTGGCACGGCGTCAATCGCTGGTACCTGAGCGAAAAAAGGTGACAGACTTGCGAATAGGACGATGATGGTACTGTTCTGAAAGAATGCAATTTCCACAGGACCTGCAAGGAGCGCCTGCTGCCTTTGCAAAATAATATTGTAGGCATACAACACTGCTGATAATAATATCGCGGCAATACCTTTTCCGGTTTCCTCTTCGTAGTTGCCACCTAAACGACCGGACACGATGATGACTGCTCCAAACAAACCTATCACCGAAGCGGCAATTGCCTGCTTGCCGATGTTTTCTTTAAGAATAACAGCGGCCAAATAGAGGGCAAGCAGAGGGGCAATAAAAGACAAGCCTATTGCCTCTGCGACAGGCAGATATTTTAATCCCCAAAAAAATAAAAAAGCCATAATGGAAATGATAAAACCGCGCCATAGGTGTAAGCGGATGACATCGGCTGTCGGCCAAGCAGGACGCCACATCAGATAGAGCAAACCGGCAAGGGAAACAGATATAAGACTGCGCCAAAGCATAGCGTTGTACGCACCGAGACTCAGCGACAAACTCTTCATCACTACATCCATACCGGCAAAGGTGGAAATACCTGCCCCTGCAACAACAAAGGCGATAGCACTAAATTTAGTAGGTGATGGCATGGGATAAAATTGACTTCGAGATTAGCAGAACAAAGCTTACCTCAAACTCATCAGAAAATTCTAGCAAGAAATTCAAAGGGAAAATTCGAAGACACCACCTAAATCAAAGGACCCTGCCCCGTTGGCTGCCTTCACTTCCAAAGAGTCGCCTCTTTCCCCATGACCAAATTTTCTGTCTTTTCAACTTGATCCTATCTCTTACCGTATTTATCATCGCATTTATTGAGAATTGGTCTAGTACGAATGAAAAAGTAGAACTCATCATTACAACAAAACACAGACTTCCGAATTACATAGATCGACCTTCGGCATGGATTGGCTGCGACCTCAAAGCGGACACTGAACAATGGTTGAAAAAGTTGTCCAACGCTGAAATAGCTGACTTAGAATCAGCGGCTGCGCATTTCCTTTCACTAGGTAAAAACATTGGTGAAATTAGCCGCGGCGACTTCCCACTAAAGCGATTCGGTCAACATCTAGAAACTCTCAAAACCAAACTAATCAATGGCATTGGCGTGGAACTCATTCGGGGGTTACCCATAGAGGCCTACAGCAGGGAATTCTGCGCAACAATTTTCTGCGGCATTGGCACCTATCTAGGTAACGCAAGGTCTCAAAATGCACAGGGGCACATTCTAGGTCATGTGCGGGATATAGGGTTGGATCCCCAAAATACAAACACTAGAATCTACCAGACTTCAGCCAGACAAACTTTCCACACAGATTCAACCGATGTGGTTGGGTTAATGTGTTTGCACGCTGCGAAAAATGGCGGAGAGTCTTTATTAGTAAGCGCTGAAACCCTGTTTAATCGCATGCAGCAAAAGCGCCCCGATCTTGTGCCACATTTGTTTGAGGTAGTCGCCACAGACCGCAGGGGTGAAGTACCTCCAGGGGAAAAACCTTTCTTTGAAATTCCAGTGCTGTCTTGGTACGAAGAATTATTAACCGTTCAGTACCAAAGGCAGTATATAAACAGTGCACAGAGGTTCGCGAGGGCTCCCAAATTGAAAGAGAAACAGATCCAGGCTCTAGACTATTTTGATGCGCTGGCCAATGATTCCGAATTACACCTTTCCATGGAACTTCAACCGGGTGATATGCAGTTTGTTTACAACCATTCTCAGTTACACGACCGTACACGTTTCGACGATTGGGATGAGCCACAACATCGGCGTCATTTGCTTCGTTTATGGTTGTCTATAGCGGGAGATCGTCCGTTACCGCCTTGCTTTGAATCGCGCTATGGCTCTTTAGAGATTGGCAACAGAGGTGGTATCGTGACCAAGCATACACACTTACAAGCGCCCCTGGATTGACAAAAAATAGCCGGAACAGATTGAATATTTGAATGCCATTGGGCCCGTTTCTCACTAAATCCATAACACACTTCTTTGCACACTCTGATTTCGCGTTGTTAATTTATTGATATCAAAAGGAAATCGGTTGAGCAGTCTACTGAAAATACTCGTGTCGAAGCTACGATTAATAAGGCATCAAGGTATTGCAGGCGATCTTGAGGGGGGCAACCTTGGAAGCATAGAGAGGATATAAGGGGCACTAATAGCTTAAAGTCTGTTTGTGTGTGCCCCTCACTTCCTCGTTATTGAAAGAACCCCCTAATACCATCACTCATTGCCTGCCGTACATCGTTAGCGGAAACCACCATATCAACCGCGGTTAAAGACGTATGAATCTGCCCGGGAGCCTGAATATGTTGCACGGCAACACCGGCAGCATGCATTTTAGCGGCATAGGCATTGCCCTCATCGCGCAAGGGATCCAATTCTGCGGTAACCACCATGGCTGGAGGCAATCCGTCTAGACTCTCTGCTCGAAGAGGAGAGGCGCGTGGGTCGTTTCTTTCACTCGCATCGCAATATTGATCCCAAAACCAGGTCATTAAATTTCTTGTTAAAACGTAACCTTCTGCATTATCGCCATAAGATGCCGTGGAAAAATCTCTATCAGTTGCCGGACACACTAGAAGCTGGCCGCTAATATTTGGTCCATCCTGGCTTTTTGCTAACTGACATACAACGGTAGCCAAGTTGCCACCAGCGCTCCAGCCTGCAACGGCAATTTGCTTAGAGTCCCCACCGAGAGATTCTGCATTTTCGACTATCCAACTCAGTGCTCCATATGCATCATCGACAGCCGCCGGAAAGCGCGCTTCCGGTGCATGGCGATAGTCGACTGAAACGACAATGGAATTGGAACTGGTGCATAAGTGACGACAAAAAGGATCGTCAGAGCTGGCATGGCCCAATACCCAACCACCGCCATGGTAATAAACGACGATAGGGTGAGGACCGGCAGTTGCCGGTCGATAGAGCCGATAGTCTAGCTCCCCATCTGGGCCCGGCAGCTTGCTATCGATAATTTCCCCTACATCAGGGCCTGGTGCGCGATTAGCTGCATTTGCATCCATAGCCGCACGGGCTTGGTCGACAGGCAATGTTTCTAATGGGGGTTGCTCCAGGCTTGCTATAAGATCGAGCACCATCTGCACGTCAGGCTTAACATAACGAATTAAACCTTCATTGCAATGGAAACCTGCAGGGCCTGATTGTCCGAACCCAAGGTAGCCTCGTTCAACCACTTCATTGCAGACTTGTCGATAAGTATCGACGCCACCAATATAAGGAAGAAAAACTCGGGGTTTGCCCGGCACGTTTGCTCCCATATACCAACTGTTGGCAACTGGATAAAGAGTAAGGTTGGCAAAATCATTAACATGGGTTATCCAACCATCCTGGGCGGCAGCAGTTGCTTCGAGAGTTTTTAAGTCTTGGTTGCGTAAATGCTCAAACGCGGCAGTTATCCAATCCACATGCTGTTCTATGGAGACAACCATATTCGATAACACCGAAGGACTGCCAGGGCCTGTAATAGTAAAAAAATTAGGAAAGCCATGGACGTTCAATCCCAGGTAGGTCTTTGGACCTTCTTCCCAAACATCTTTTAGCTCAATGCCATCGCGACCACGAATGTCTACGGCAACGATAGCGCCGGTCATAGCATCAAAACCTGTAGCAAACACAATAGAGTCGAACTCCATTGATTCTTCAGTCGTATCGATGCCAGTTTCGGTGATTGACTCGATTGGCGTGTTACGCAGGTTGATGAGTTTGCTGTGCGGCAGATTAAACGTCTCGAAGTAGTTCGTTTCGAGGCACAAGCGTTTGGTGAACAGTGGAAAGTCTTTAGCGCAAAGATCTTCGGCAGTTTGTGGGTCGGTGACTTTGGCCCGCACTTTGTCTCGAAAAAATTCTGCTACTGAATCATTGGCAGCCTGATTAGATACCAGATCGGTGAATGAAGTGTTTATGGTTAATAAATCACCACGGGCAAAGCCTTTTTCCAATCTGCGTTGGCGTTCTTCTGGTTCAACTGTGAAGAAAGGCTCTTCGCTCCTAGGCAGGGGAACTCCCGCCCTCGACCATCGCGCCCCTTCGTGATAGGTATCACGATCGGCCCGTAATTTTTGTAGATGATCTTCACGAACTGGGCCGTTGTTTGCGGGCGCGGCGTAGTTCGCCGTTCTCTGAAACACCGTAATCTGGCTCGCTTCTTTAGCGATAAGCGGAATTGATTGAATGCCTGAGGACCCAGTGCCGATGACAGCTACGCGCTTGCCAGTAAAGTCGACGCCATCGTGGGGCCAGGCATTTGTGGAATAAGTTGTGCCACCGAAGCGATCGGCGCCAGGCACATCGGGTTCTTTGGGTAATGACAGGCAACCGGTAGCCATTACATAGAATTGGCTGGTTAAACAGTCGCCGTTGGCAGTTGTTACTTTCCACTGCGATGCGCCTTCGTCCCAATCGGCCCGTTCTACTCGCGTGGAGAATTGAATGTCGCGCCGCAAGTCATAGCGATCGGCGACGAATTGCAGATAACGCAGAATCTCCGGCTGTGTGGCATAACGTTCTGACCACTGCCATTGCTTCTCTAGTTCCGGATCGAAGCTATAGGAGTAGTCTAAGCTCTCAATGTCGCAGCGTGCACCCGGATAACGATTCCAGTACCAGGTCCCACCCACATCATCCCCGGTTTCTAGGGCAATCGCAGAAAATCCCGCTGCACGCAGTTTGTGAAGTAGATACAAGCCAGCCATGCCTGCCCCCACAACGATGACATCATACTGCTTATTACTCGATCCAAGTTTGTTCATTTTTGTTACTCAATTATTGTTAAATCTTTTTCGGTAATGCACCGCGGCCTGAAAGATTATAACGAAGCGCCACAAGGAAACAACATACACAGGCTATCAGCGCTACGATTCTCAAAGCGAACTGTGGCTATGGCTGACGCCGGCATCAGCAACAAGAACCCGATTGTTTGTAGAGCGTATTTTAAGATTTTTATTGTTCTGTCGCTCTGCCTGATTTAGTTGTTGGCTTAAATGCCAACAACACGTGGCCTGCAGTCCAGCCGACGCGACCGTATCTGGAGTTCACGAACAAGAAACCAACACCGACGGCAATACCATGAGCGTCGATCGATCCACCCAAACCTGGCACTAAGCTTCCAGAAAATTGACATCTCATATGACATGCCGCAGCATGACAAGGTCAGCGTAAGGACAACAGTATGGGTAAGCAATATAAGCACCTCTATTTGATTACTAAAAAATTCTTGTCGATGGCAGCACTACTCAGTGCTTCAACAGGGGCTTTGGCGCAGCCCTCCGATGAACCGACTTATTACGGAGAAGCCCTTGATGCATTAAGTCGTAACTGTGCCGAATGCCACCGACCAGAAGGTCCTAATCTGGGCGGGGTGCAAGCACCGTTTTCTGTCCTGAGTTTTGAGGAAGCAAAAATTTGGGCACCATTGATAGCCCTGCGACTTAAAGACGGATCTATGCCTCCTTGGGGCGCACACCAACAGCACCAAGGAACGTTCAAGAACGAACGTTACATCTCTGATGAAGACAAGCAACTTCTGATCAGCTGGGTTGAGGCGGGTGCGCTTGAAGGTGATGCCAAGAATCAGCCGACAGCAAATGAACTCGCTCTTAGCGCACCGGCGAATGAGCCTACGCTGGCACCGGACGGTTCCATCTGGTGGATGGGAGTGCCCGATGCGACAGTTGCCTTTGCTGACCCGGTGCAGGTATGCGAGGAAGCATCCGATTGGCAACCCACGATTCTTATGCACCGTACTGACGGTGATCTGAGCAAGCATCAATGGGCTCAAGCGTCAGAAATCCGGCCCGGCAGCTCCACAATGCACCACGGGACTTCCAACTATCTGGGAGTAGCCGTGCCAGGTCGAGGCCCTCAAGTCTACCCAGATGGATGGGGCTTTCTTGTGCCCGCGGATCCATTTATTACGCTTAATATGCACTATGCCAAGCAGTCAGGCCCTGGCACTGCGGTGGAAGATAACACCGTTGGTGGTTTCCTCTTCTATGAACCCGGCGAGATAATCGACTACGTGGTTCAAAACACGATTCCTATGAACACGGACATTGTGATTCCACCAGGCGATCCGAACTACATGGCTACACATGAGCACATGATCGAGGAAGACATTCTGCTGCTTGCGCTGGCCCCTCATTCTCACTATCGCGGCAAGGCTGTAAAGCTTGAACTGGAACTGCCTGGTGTAGATGGGCTAGAAACTCTGCTCTGGGTGCCCGACTATGACTTCAACTGGCAATTTCACTATGAGTACCATGAGCCGAGATTACTTCCAGCCGGAGCAAAAATGCATGTGACCTGGTGGTTTGACAATTCCGCTGAAAACATGGCGAATCCTGACCCTACAGCTGAAGTTCGTTATGGACCTAAATCATCAGATGAAATGATGAACGCCCGCTATTACTTCACCAAGCCAGAGCCGCAGGGAATCGTCGTGGGAGATGCGATCCCCGAATCCCTACTTGCCCAGGCTCGAAGCACGGAACAATATTACCGGGGCCAGCAGACTGGCTGGGATACGAAAAATATTAGCCAGCTGTGCGGACCACAATCAGGGCCCTAAAAAACGGAAAACCAAGAAAACGCTTTTTGCAGCATGTCATTTGACATCTCAAACAATGAAAAAACATGTCAAATGAAATAGAACAGCAACAATCAGGCACTGAGGAACAGTCAGCTGGTTACGATCGAAAGCAACAAATTCTCCAACAAGCGGTCGAGATCATAGCATCAGAAGGCTAGGCCAAGCTGTCAATGCGATCTCTGGCGCGTGCCAGCGGCATAACACTGGGTGCGCTGCAATACCATTTCAGCACTTGGGAAGACATGCTGCGTGCACTGAACGTCTATATACTTGATCAGTACGATAAAATTTGGGAGACGATGACTACCAAAGACAGGCCGCCGACTCTCCAAGGGAAAATCGGGAGAAAATCGGGGACAGACCACGTTTAAACGATTGGGTTTGCCGGAGCTCAGGCTTCTCAAAAAAACCGTGGTCTGTCCCCGTTTACACACCGCGAGCAGAAGTATTGGCAATTATGTTGATTCTCAGAGGGTCGAGGCTGTTACGAGGCGAAATCCATAAGTGGGGCGTTGAGGCTGATGAGGTTTATGACGCCATTATCGGAATGGCCGATGCAAAATATGGCAACCGGACAAACAATTCTAGTTGACGAACAGGATTGAATGCAGCAATTAATTAGAGCCGAGATAAATTATGCTGGAACAACGATCGAATCTCCTTACTGCCACTCTACTGCTCCTGATTTTCACTCCCCAGCTAGGGTGGGCACAAACTGTCGACAGTCGTGTGTTCACCGCAGGTAAAACTCCCTGGGGACATCCGGATATCCAAGGTGTCTGGGATCGACGCACTATTACACCCTTAGAAAGGCCTGAACGTTTCGCGGACAAAGCTTTTCTCACGGCTGAAGAAATAATTGCTTACGAAAAGGCAAGCGCTGCTCGAGAGGATGGCAAACCATTGGATGCCCGACGCACTGGAATAACAGTGCATGATCCGCAAGACTTGGACTATGGCTCAAGCGTTCTGGCAACCGGACAAACGTCTCTGGTGGTCGACCCTCCGAACGGACGCATTCCAGCCTACACACAAGCTGCCGTTGAGCGCGCTGCAGCCGAGCAAAAACTCCGTGAAAGCAGAGGTTCCGCCGACAGTTGGACTGATCGTAGTCTGAATGAGCGCTGCCTAACCTGGGGCATGCCGCAAGGAATGCTCCCACAAGCCTACAATAATAATATTCAAATAGTTCAGACTGCCAATGAAGTGATGATACTCACTGAGATGGTGCATGACGTTCGCATTGTTTCCCTCGATGGGCGCCCTCACATACCGGATAACATTACTCAATGGCATGGCGATGCTCGAGGGCACTGGATTGGGGAAACACTTGTTATTGAGACAACAAACTTCTCAGCAAAATCTAACTTTCGCCGCTCAGGTTCCAATTTACATTTGGAAGAACGTTACACAAGAATCGCCGACGATAGATTGCAATATGAATTTACCGTCACCGACGACACTACTTGGGAGCGCCCTTGGACAGTGTCTTTCCCAATGGTTAAAGGAGGCGAACCCCTGTATGAATTTGCCTGCCATGAAGGAAACTACGGCTTAGAAAATATATTGCGAGCAGCCCGGCATCTTGAGAAGCAACAACAATAGCTTTCCCTATTGAATCAGGAATCAAAGGGATCAAAGTGTTTTAATTTACGACTATAGAGAGATTTTTAGAACACTCATGTTTCGAGCTTATTACTCCTTGATTCAAATAGAGATTCGGTCACGCAATCTATTGAAAATCCTAGTGGCGGTGGTTCGACTAACTGCGCAAGCAGTTATTCCCGGTCGCGAAGCCAGCAGGGTATAAACAGTACGAAGGCTATTTAAATTATTGACTCACCCAGAAATAGTCTAAGACTGGCCATATCCTTTTCAAATCGTTCAACACGAATTCACGCCCCTCTGCAACCGAACACCAAATCGGGTAGTATCAGGTTTTAGCCGAAATCAGCTCGCTGTAGGTCAGGATAGCAACTCTTGCATTTTCAAAAGCTCAGTTTAAAATTTGTACTAATATTGACGTCTCTGGCTGCATACCTGGTGCCGGTTAGCGCGGCAAGCACGGGCGAAAATGCCCTTATCGTCGGCGCAAACATTGGCAATGTACCTTGGGAATTCCAAGATACTGCTGGCGAGTTGATAGGGTTTGAAATTGACCTAGTCAATGAAGTGGCCAAGCGGCTAGACAGAGCAATAGAGGTCATCAATATACCCTTCAACGGCCTATTCTCCGCCGTACAGTCTTCCAGAATCGATATTGCTATCTCCTCTATCACGATTACCGAACAAAGACTCGCCTCTGTCTCCTTCGCTCAGCCTTATTATGATAGTGATCAATCACTTACAATCAGAAGTGACAGCAGTATTCAGTCTATCAATGACCTGCAAGACGAGGTTGTCGCTGTGGATACGGGTTCCACTGGCGATATCTGGGCATCAGAAAATCAACAGCAATACGGTTTCAAAGAGATTAGGCGCTACGAGGGGCTTGCGCCTGCTGCGTTGGATCTACAAATAGGTAGAGTTGCAGGGTACATCAGTGACATCCCAGCCATGCAATATTACACAAAAGACAAACCCGAACTCAAAGTTGTAGAACGCATAGATACGGGTGGCAGTTACTCCATGATGTTCAGAAAAGATGACGAGCTGGCATTGAGCGTCAACGAAATCATTACAAATCTAAAACAAGAAGGGTTTGTCAACGAGCTACACAATAAATGGTTTGGTGTCTTAGCAGAAGAAACCACATCAACCGCAAAAGTGACCGCCATGCCCGGCGTAAAAGCAGGTCTACTGCTGAACTTTATGGACACGTTCCTAAATAAGGCAGTATTTGTCGAAACATTACCGATGCTGTTACTAGGTCTTACGACCACGCTTAAGCTTGGACTGGTGAGTATCGTTCTCGGCCTGTTTTTCGGTTTGCTGCTAGCACTGATCCGACTTTATGCGCCTGCCATTGCACGAGTGACCGCAAAAATTTACATCAATGTATTCCGGTCTATACCCTTACTCGTATTACTTATCGTGATTTTTTACGCACTACCTTTTGTTGGTATTAGCTTGTCCCCTTTCACAGCAGCGGCTACTGCATTGATCATTGTGTCCAGCGCTTACACAGCTGAAATTTTTCGCTCCGGTATTGAAGCAATACCAAAGGGACAATTCGAAGCATCACAAGCTTTGGGGCTTAGCTTTGTGCACATGATGAAAGACGTAATTCTGCCCCAGGCAACAAGAATAGTGATACCTTCACTTACTAACAATTCTATTAATGTTATCAAAGATACTGCACTAGCGTCAGTTGTTGCGATGCCTGACTTGCTCAAGCAGGCCACACAAGCACAGGCGATCGCTGCCAATCCAACACCTTTGATAGCTGCTGCTGGAATTTATCTGCTTGTATTATTGCCCATGGTCCTTGCCGTTTCCCACCTTGAAAAAAAATATAGCAAGAGGAACCAATAATGGATTCGCTAATCCAACTAAAGAATGTTTCCAAACATTACGGCAAATTTATGGCGCTACGATACGTCAATCTCGACGTTGCCGAAGGAGAAGTTGTTAGCGTTATTGGTCCTTCAGGTTCAGGCAAATCAACACTCATACGTTGCATAAATTTGTTAGAACACTATGACGACTCAGGAAAGATAACGGTCAACGGAACGGTTGTAAGAAAAGGGGCCGATCTTAAGAACGTTCGCGCAAATGTTGGCATGGTCTTTCAGAATTTTAATCTTTTCCCGCATATGACGATATTGGAAAATGTGAAGCTAGCACCTATGCGCGTCGGCGAGATATCTACTGAAGCCGCAACTAAAAGAGCGCTCAGATTACTGGATAACGTGGGCATTTCGGATCAAGCTGACAAGTATCCTGGGCAACTTTCTGGAGGTCAGCAACAGCGGGTTGCTATTGCTAGAGCACTAGCTATGAAGCCGAAAATTTTGCTATTTGACGAACCTACTTCAGCACTTGACCCGGAGATGGTGGGAGAGGTATTGAATGTTATCCGGAAACTTGCTGGCCAAGGCGTTACTATGATCATCGTGACACATGAAATGGGGTTTGCTAGGCAAGTATCTGATCGCATTGTTTTCATGGATGCAGGCCAGGTTGTCGAAAGTGGGACCCCTGCAGACATATTTGACGGGGCCAAGGAACCTCGTACGCTCACGTTTCTCAAAAACGTGTTAGAACAGTAAACTAAACTCATTTAAGGCAAATAATGTGGCTCTTGATATTGAATTTGTAAGAAAGCAGTTCCCCGGTCTAACTACAGACTGGACATTGATGGACAACGCCGGTGGCTCACAAATTCTAAAAGGTGTCGTCGACAAAATTACGCAATACTACTATTCAAATAATGTGCAAACAGGTGGCAGCTATGAACTTTCCCAAAAAGCTGCTAGCTCGCTAGCTGAGGGGCGTGAAAATATCGCCACTTTTTTTAATGCCTCAAGACCTGAAGAAATCGTATTCGGGCCATCTACTACCATCCTCATGCAGTTTTTAGCCAAGGCGATGGCGCATCAGTTTCAAGCCGGGGATGAAATTGTGGTCACTAATTCTGACCATGAATCCAATATTGGCCCCTGGGTTGCCTTGCAGGAAATTGGCGTCAAACTAAATTTTTGGAACATCAATCAACTGACCTTTGAACTCGAGCTAAATGAACTAGACAAACTCATGACAGACAAGACTAAACTCGTGTGCTGTACCCACGTCTCAAATGTTCTTGGCACTATTAATCCCATAAAAGATATCACTCGATTTGTACATGAGCGAGGCGCTAAAATTTGTGTCGATGGCGTTGCCTATGCGCCGCACAGAGCAGTTGACGTAAGCTCCTGGAATGTGGATTTCTATGCGCTGAGCCTTTACAAAACTTATGGTCCTCATCATGCTGCACTGTATTGTAAATATGATCACATGCCCGATCTCGCCAATTTGTATCACTATTTCTACGACGCAGATAAAATCCCCGCAAAACTTGAGCCAGGCAATGCCAATTACGAGCTTTCATATGCTTCC
>Ga0209223_10004285_pt1 | contig 13111 bp, 12 predicted proteins | sample COG_06_FD_184750 | JGI IMG/M metagenome (GOLD analysis project Ga0209223, IMG submission 184750) | Pelagic Microbial community sample from North Sea - COGITO 998_met_06 (SPAdes) (version 2) | ecosystem: Environmental > Aquatic > Marine > Neritic zone/Coastal water | place: Helgoland, sampling...
TTTTTCCCTAAGAAATAAATCAATAAAATTATCATCAATTAACAAACCGTTTGTTATCATATTAGTTTGACAATTTTTATTTGCCTCAACAAAAATTTTTTCAAAGTCTTTATAAACAAGAGGTTCACCTCCTGTTAATGTAATTCTACTTCCTGTGGGTACTTGCTTGATTAATTCTAGCCAATTTTCTGTTGACATTCTATCTGATCTCTTTTTTCTTTCTTGAAAACAGAATGTACAAGCTAAATTACACAAATTTGTAAGAATAAAAACGTATCTATGAGGCAATAAACTTTTAGATTCAAAAGATTTTTTTGAATAATCTACATTTTTTTCATAAAATGTTTGAGCAGAATTGAAATTTTTATTAATCATAAAATGTTTAAATATTAAATATACTTTTAATACATTTTAAAACTTTATCAATAGATTGGTAAATTATAAACTTATATTTAAAAAAGATTATTATTTTTTAAAATTGGCTTAAAATATAGGTTACGATAATTTTGTAAAAGGATTTAGTTCAAATCGACTGTTTATAGGTTTTCGTTCCTCATAAATAATTTTTTTTCTCAGAGTTGGGTATATCGTTGCAACAAGTACGTATCTATCTTTTTTAATATTTGGTAACCCAGCATGCAAACATTTTTTTTGATTAAATATTATTGTTGTTCCAGTCTCACCCAAAATTTTAACTATATTTTCATCGTTATCCTTTACAGCAAAAGGTCCATCAAATTCTCCTACATCATTTAAATAAATCATAATCTTCATGGCTCCATGCATATCACCATCACGATGAAATTCATTATTAACATTAGCTGATTGTTTAGGAGTTTTCCAAATCCAAAAATGTTCAAACCTATAGTTACCTTTGCCATAAAAAGATTTAATTTTTTCGCCTAATTTACTATTGATTAAGTTCGCATAATATCTTCTAGAAAATCCCCATGACATATCAACTTGACTTAAAAACTTATTATCTTTAGGAACAAGAAAGTACTTAAAACTAAATTTTTTTTCAATATAATTTTTGTTTTTCATGTCAACTTTTATTCTTTCCATCTCTGAATCAGAAAAGTTAATTTTCACTACATCGTATGAATTTTCATTTTTAAAAATTGGAGCTGTATCAATTTTATTTACATATTTAAAAATTTTAACATTTAATTTGTATAAAAAACTACAAATTTTTAATTTAATTTGTAACATCATTTTTGGTTACTTTTTTTAAAAGAAGGTTAATTGCATTATTACATGACATAAATTCAAAATTAAATTTATTTTTTTTTCTTTCTATAAATTTATAATTTTCTCTTTGTTTTGTGATGCTTATTTTTGAACTACTATTTAATTTCTTTTTGATTGTTTTTATCTTTTTGGAGATATGTATATAATTAGAAGATAGACAATTAATTACATCAAAAAAATAAGATTTTTTATTTTTTTTCACACTAGAAAAAACCAATATATTTAAAATTAAACTGCAAAGATCTTTTATATGTACAAAATTATTATACTTTAATCTATCATTTATAAAAATATCTTGATTTTTTCTTAGATTTTTAATTGTATTAACTATAAAGTTTTCATTTGCACCTATGCCTAATATTGCAGGTATTCTCAAGATTACAACTTTTTCAAAAATTTTTTTTTTATATGCTTTTAAAATAATCTCTTCGGATTTTATTTTACTCAAATTATAATTTTTTTTAATACCAGTGATATTATTATAACTTAAATCTATAGTTGAAAAAAAGATAATATTTTTGATATGATTTTTTTTAGAAAATTCTATTAAGTTTTTTGTCATTAAAATATTTTTTTTTTTATTATTATTTAATTTTTTTGAAAAATCTGAAATTTTATGTATTGCAGCAGAGTGAATAGCCCAATTAATCTTGGGATTTAGTTTTTTGTTATTCTTTTTTGTTAAATCCCATTTAATAATATTTTTTTTCTCATATTTTCTAGAAACACCGATACAATCAATTTTGGATCTTTGTAATAAATCTTTAACCCTTGAGCCTGAAAACCCATTAACTCCGGTAATTAATGCTGAAATTAAACTCATAATTAATTATTTGTATTTGCAATAGGACTTTCAATAAAAGGATACATTTCACTTAAAGGCTGTGGCTCAAACTTATTATTTTCATTTTTTTTATATCCCTGTTTGAATAGTGAGGGTTGGTCCTCATCTGTAAACAACTCACATAACACAGGTCCTTTAATTTTTAAAATCTTATTTATATTTTTTTTAAGATTTTTATTAGAGGTTAAACTAAAATATGTAAGATCAAATAATTTATTACAATTTTTAAATTTTGGCATTGTTAACCCTCCACCTGGGTTAGTGCCATAATATTTTTTTTTTAAAAATTCTTTCTGTGTATTTCTGATTGCAAGGTAACCATTGTTATTTACTAAAATTATTTTAATATTTATTTTTTTTTTAGCAACATTGTGAAGGTCCTGGATATTCATAAAAAAACTTCCATCACCTATTATGCATGCGATTTGTTCAAATTTATTACTAGCATAAACCCCTAGGCTCTCAGCCAAACCTGTTCCCATTGAAGATATTGAAGAAGAGCAAATAATTCTTTGGCTAGATGAAATAATACTGCTCTGAAAACCAGAATACAATGCAGTCCCCCCTCCATCAACAACGATACAAGAGTTTTTTTTCATTTGTGATGTAAACTCTCTAACAAAAACATTTGAATTTATTTTTTTACTTTTTTTTATGTTGTACCAATTTTTTTCTTTGTATTTTTTTAAATTTGTCCAAGAAATTTCAGGACAAACTTTCTTTTTATCAATCTTTTCTAAAAAATGAGAAACATCTGAATTAATCTTTAAGTCAAATTTAACATTTAAATTCTTTAACTGATCTTTATCTATATTCACAATAATTTTTTTAGAATTTGGTGCATAATTATGATACAGTGTGGTTGTATGCGGAATTGATAAATGTGTACCCAAACATATGATTAGATCACTATCAAATATTGCCTTATTAGCTCCACGTTGCCCGCTCATTCCAATTATTCCTAAATTTAATGGATGATCAGTTGGATAAAAGTCGGCACTGTTCCAAGTAAGAACAAATGGTATATTTTGTTTTTTAATAAAATATTTTAATTTACTTAAGTTAAAGTCAGATAATCTTAATCCATACCCTAGAACAAGCAATGGTTTTTTTGATTGCTTGCATAATGATAAAAAAGATTTTTTTTGTTTATTAACTTTAAAGTTGATAGTTTTGTCTATATCAATTTTATCTATTTTGAAATTCTTCAAATCTATGTCACTCCATTGTAGTTCTAAAGCAAAATCTAACCATACTGGGCCAGGTCGCCCAGTTATGGCTATTTTATATGCCTTGCAAAGTTCTTGATATAAATTTTTTTTATCTTTTAGAAATTTTGTATATTTGGTAATTGGTCTAACTATATCGCATATATTTACTTCTTGCGTTCCTACTTGCCTAACCTTTTTATTGTAAGACACATGATCGCTTCTAGCCTGCCCACTGATAAAAATACATGGTATAGAGTCTTGCCAAGCAGCTAGCAATCCTGTTATTGCATTTGTAGAGCCAGGTCCTGTAGTTACAACTGCACATCCAACATTTCCTGATACTTTTGAATATGAAACGGCAGCTAAAGATGCACATTGTTCGTGATGTGTATATGTTACTTTAATTTTTGCTTTTTCAATTGAATCAAAGATATGTGCTACAGCACCACCTTGTAAACCAAAAACATTTCTTACATTATTTTTTTTTAAAAATTTTGCTAATAAATCCGTAGCTTTCATTAACTAAGATAATTATGGTACATAAAATGTTTAGATTGACCTCCATCTACTGGAACTATGGCTCCTTGACTAAAGCTAACTAGTTTAGATGAATAAAAAGTCACAACAGGGCTTATTTCCTCAACTCTACCAAAACGACCAAGAGGACATCTTTCACTTAAGTATTTTTTTGCATGAGAAGGATTGGTTTTTAATATTTTATCCCAATGGCCACCTTTGGTTGCCACGACTCCTGGAAATAATGCACTCATTACAATATCCTGTGACTCACTTGCTAATATTCTTCCCATGGTTCTAGAATAAGCAGTAAGAGCTGCTTTTGAAACAGTGTAGGTAACGGGCCCGCTATTTTCTAAACCCGCACATGATGTAATATTTACTATTCTACCCCATTTTTTTCGTTTCATACTTTTAACAACAGCATTTATTATCTGAACTGGGGTTTCAAAATTAACTGACATAACTTTTCTCCAATCAGAAATATTACAATAAGGGTCCTTTACATCAAAGGTATGCCCAGCATTATTTATAAGTATGTCTATTTCTAATTTTTTAATTTTTTTTAAAAATTGTGAAAACTGAGCTTTTTTCAAAAAGTCTACTTTGTAACCTTTAGCTTTTATACCAAATTTCTTTAATAAAATTTCGCCTTTTTTTATAGTCTTGTCATCTCTTGACGTAAAAAAAATATTTACTCCCTCTTTTGCTAAATCTATTGAAATTGCTTGACCAATTCCATTCGCACCACCTGTAACAAGTGCATTTTTTCCAGAAATTCCCAAATCCATTTTTTAAATATACATTTTTTTATTTATTTTGCAAAATCTAATAACTTTTTATTTTTAGAAATAAAGATTAACCCCTCAGTATGATGTACGGGCATATCTTCAATTGATTTTACATTAGACCACAAAATTTTATGTGAAAAAATATTGATTTTATTTTTTTTACAAAAGTAGAATATTTTTTTTGCATTTTCTATTCCCGATATTTCAATTACAAAATCTGTTTTTTCATATTGAGATGGTTTTATTCTTTCAATTATTCTTCCCTCTGATCCTTCTGCATCAATTTTAACAAAATCATATTTCTTAATAATTTTATTTATATCTATAGATTGAACTTTAATTTTTTTTAACGGTCCATAAGCGATACCTTTTTCGCCTGTTATATGATTTGCGGCAGGGTTATTAATTACTTTTGTAAAGTTCAGAGTTTTTGATGAGTCAAAAATTGCCTTATTGAAAGTTACTACACCCTTGCACCTGTTTTTTTTCAAATATTTATTTAATATTTTTAAATGATCTGGATCAGGTTCATAAGCATCCACTTTATAACCAAATTTTGAAAGTAATATTGAATGAAGACCTATATTTGCACCTATATCAGCAACACATCTATAATTAAATCTTTTTAAAAAGTAGAATAGAAAAACATTGTGCTCATGATATGCAAACATACCAGCAGAATCTAGGGTACCCATTTTAATAAAAGGAAAAATAATTTTTTCTCTTAAATTTAATTTGAAATTAATTTCTTTTTTTTTCTTATCTATTCTTTTTTTATAAAAATTAAGAAACTGTTTTTGAAAAACTTTTCTACCTTCAGCTGGAGGTAGATGAAAATATCTTATACATCCAAACATTAGATCTTCTAATGTTTCAGGTGAAGAGAAATTTTTTTTAAGATTAAATTTTTTCATAATTTAAAAGCAAGGCTACAGGATCAGGATTAACACTGTTAGATCCTCCATCTAACATTAGATCTTGTCCATTAATAAATTTATTTTTGTCAGACAGTACGAAATTACATAACTCAAATAGATCATTTGTACAACCAATTTTTGATGTTTTATTTACAAAATTAATAATATTTCTAAATTTAAAATTCTTTTTATTATAAAATTTATTACGATATCTTTTTTGTAAAATAAATGCTGGTGATACAGCATTTATAGTAATCCCTTTTTTTCCATACTCACTTGCAAATAATTTAGTCATAATACCAATCCCAGCTTTTGAAATATGATAAGATGGAGACTCACGTGTAGTAAATTTTGAGGCTATTGATGAAATATTTATAATATTACATTTTAATTTTTTTTTAATATTTTCATTTATCAATTCTCTAATAAAAAAAAAGGATCCAGCTAAGTTTACATTCATAGTTATATTCCAATTTTCTAAATTCTCTGCTTTAATATCTTTTCTCTCACCAGCTCTTGCAAAATTGATTACATAATCAATTTTTTTTATTTTTTTATTTATTGTCTGTAAAACTTTTTTGTGATCTTGAATTTTTGAAATATCAAACTTTAAGTAGCTTATATTTTTTATTTTTTTTTCATCTTCGATATCAAGAACTAATATTCTATAATCTTTTTTTTTAAAAAAAGATACAGCTTCTTTGCCAATACCATTTGCTCCACCAATAACTAATAGATTTTTTATTTTTCTTGAAACCATAAAGGCATTTCTCTTGTATATTTTAATAAGTTGTTTTTTAAAATCAATTGATCAATTAAATTAAATCTATCATCAGTAATTTTTTCATCAATACCGGCAATTATTTGACCAAGTTGACTTTTATCCCTAGCACCTACTAAAATTCCTGAAACATTTTCATTATTAACTAGCCAACTTATTACAAAAGATGTGGGGCTGCAATTTATACTTTTTGATAATTCTTTTATATCCTGCATAAAATTTAAAACATCTGGTAATAGCCATCGACTTACACGATCACTTAAATCTGCCCTACTTCCTGTGGGTATTGGTTTCTTAGGCAAATATTTTCCTGTCAGTATACCTCTTGCAAGTGAATGATGGCTTAAAAGCATGATATCATTTTTTTTTAATGCAGGAATTAATTCATATTCTGCTCTTTTTTCAATTAAATTATAATGTAGTTGGCAACTTGAAAATTTTATTCCTACTTTTTCAGCTTTTAAGACTAAATTATTTACTTGGCCACCATTACTATAATTACAAAAACCAAAATTTATAACTTTTCCAGATTTTTTTAATTCATACAAAGCTTCGAGTGTTTCATACAAGTCTGTTTCTTCATCGTAGGTATGTAATTGCAACAAATCTATATGATCTGTAAGTAGGCATTTGAGACTATTATCTACACTTCTTATTATATTTTTTTTTGTTAAAGGATAAACTTCAACTCCAAATTTTCCTTCTTTATTAGTTTTTTTTTTTAAACCAACCTTAGTAGATATAAAAAAATCTTTTCTAAAATTCTTAATACACTTTCCAATTATACTCTCAGAATTACCAGACCCATAAATTGGAGAAGTATCAAGAAAATTGATACCACTTTCTTTGGCATAAAATATAAGATCATTCGTCTCTTTTTGATCCAAAAAAACTCCAAAGTGTAAACCTCCTAAGCCAATGATAGATACGTTTTTACTTGTTCTAAAATCTATAAATTTCATTTTGGATTATATCTAAATTCCAAGCTAATTCTTGTGTGTTTTCTCAGTGGATTACTCTCCGAGTGTAATGTATCTGGACCATAAAAAATTACATCACCTGGCTTTAAATCAAAAGAAATAGTTTTTAGTTTATATTTTTTTGATAGCCTTAAATCAGTTTTTTCAAATTTACTTGATTTTGGAATATAAGAGTCGTACTTTTTCTTATTACTTCCTTTAACCAGCAATAAAGATTCTGTTTTATCAAATCCAATTAATGGCATCCAGCATGATATTACTTTCTTTGCTAATCCCATACTTTTACATGATAGGGGATAACCATCATTATAATTCGGTCTAATTAATCTAAAACCAATAAAACCAAAACTATCATCCCACATAGTGTAATTTTTTACATTTAAAGTTTTCAAAAAATTATTGATAATTGTATTTTTTTTAAAAAAATTTGATATTTCAATATTTGGATAAAAATATCTTTGCTCTCTACTGCATAGCCAATCATGATTAACTTTTTTTTTAATAAACCAATCATGATAATATTTTAAAGGATATTCATCTTTTTCAATATCTTTAATTATATTACTATAGGAATAAATTTTTTTTTTTATTAAGTTATTTAATTTAATAAATTTTTTTTCTTCAAAAATATTGAGGATTGTAAATCCATTTTTTTTAAATTCATAAGATTTTCTTTTAAAGTTAATCATTTTTACTTTTAGAATTTCATCTTAGCTATAAAATCTACAATTGATAATAGCCAAGTATGATGGGTCATTTCTATTAAATTATAATTTTTACTATTTAACCATAAATTAATATGCCCAATTTTTCTGACCTTATTTTTTTTATCAAAACCTGTTAAAGTAATTACTTTACAACCAATTTTTTTAGCAAACTTTGCTCCGTTTATAATATTTTTAGACTCTCCACTGCTACTTATGCAAATCAAAAGATCTCCTTTGTCTGCATAAAAAGATAATGCTTTTTGAACCCAATTTTCATAACCATAATCATTTGAAAAGCAGGTTAAAAGATCAGCTTCATTAAAATTTACTGCTCTTATTTTACACATTTTAGTTAAGTCGACACTTACATGGCTTGCCATAGCAGCACTTCCACCATTTCCTACTAAAATGACTTTCTTTTTATCTTTTTTTATTTTTTTAAGAATTTTAGCAATCTTTAAAAAATCTTCATGACTAAAGTCATTAATAAGCTTGGTAAGTTTATTTAAGTAATCTGAAATATAACTATTTTTCAACATGAATCCTATAAGACATTAATAAATTAAAGTTTAAATTATAAATTAACAATTTTATATTAATATAGAATTTTTTTACAACTACAATACAACTTAAGAATTAAAGCTCTTTTTAAGAAAATTTATACCAAAAATTTAATAAAAAAAAATTTAGCTTATAAAATAAGGTAATTAAGCTATTGGTACTGGTCAACCATATAAATTACTTCAATTTTGCTCTTTAGTTATTCAGCAGTTTCTTGTTTTATAATCTGACCTTTTTCAAGTTTAAAAATAATATCACAATTCTTAACCGTGTTTAAACGATGTGCAATTAAAATAATGGTAATATTTTTGGTAATATTATTTACCGCATCCATTACTGCTTGTTCAGTTTGATTATCTAGCGCACTTGTTGCTTCATCCAGAATTAGTACTTGTGGGTTATGATATAAAGCTCTTGCAATTCCAATACGTTGACGCTGCCCGCCAGACAATCTAACCCCACGTTCACCAATAGTAGTTTGGTATTTATTTGGTAATTCATGCATAATAAACTCATGTAAATTTGCAATTTTAGAAGCTTTTTCAACTGCTTCTTGATTAATATCTTTAGGGTCTAAACCAAAAGCAATGTTAGCCTCAATAGTGTCATCAGTAAGATAAATATGCTGTGGTACGTAACCAATAGATCGCTGCCAGGCTCTGGAATTTTGTTTTGACACAACTTGCCCATCAACTTCTAAAGTGCCCTTTTGAGGTTCAAGCAAACCGAGAATGATATCTACAGTTGTGGTTTTACCACTTCCAGTGGTACCTATAAGTCCAACAGTTGATTTAGCTGTTATATTAATATTTATATTTTTTAACGCTGTTCGTGTTGTGTTGGGGTAATTATAATAAATATTTTTTAAAGTAATTGCCTTATTAAGTGACAAAGCATCTGCATCATTCGCCTGGTTGGAGTTAAATGGTTTAAGGTTTTTAATATCTTTATTCAAAAGGTCAATTGATGGACTATTAAAAGAAATTTGAGTGAAAGCAGTATAAATTTGTTGAACTGCTGGCATCAAGCGATAGCCAGCAAAAATATAAAGGCTGATGATGGGTAAAGAATTTATAAAACCACCTGTTTGCCTCATCATATAAAGTATCATCAGCATAACACCTCCAAAGGCTATAGCTTCTAAAATGAAACGCGGTAATTGACTTATAGTTTGTGATGAAGCCCTATATTCAGCAAAATTTTTAGCAGCATCGGAAAAGCGTCTAATATAAATTTGTTCTAACCCTCCAACTTTAATCTCTTTAACAGCTCCAAAAGCTTCGCTTACCAACATAAAGCGTAACTGATTTTTTTTTAAACGTTCTTTTCCAATCCGCTTAAGAAAGCTACGTAAACAAAAGAAAATTAGCCCATAAGCACAACTAAGAGATAAACCAACGATTAGAGCAATTTTTGGATCTACCAAAACTAATAAAACTATAAGGGCAATTGTTACCATGCCTTTAGATATCAATTCCATAACTGGATAAATGCAACCTCCAATTACTATAGCTACTTCTGATAAAATGCTTTTACCTAATTCAGCACTATGACGATTCAAAAACCAGCTATAAGGTTGGTGCAGATAACCTTCAATTAAACGTTTACCAATACTATATTCACGCATTTCAATAAATCTCACTTGAAAATAAGTTGTAACAACTTTGAAGACTTGTGAAACAACCAACAGTATAAATACAAAAATACCTAAAATAAAAAGAAACTGTTGATTATTTTCAACTCCAAATATTTCTGAGGCTTCAAAAACATTATTTAAAATTAAGTTTGTTTCAATGAGATTTGGGTTTGTAAGGACTGTTATAAAAGGTAAAATAGAAGCCACACCAATCATATCTAGTAATGCCATTATTAAGATCATAAATAGCAATAAATATGCTTGTAGTCGCTCACTAGGAGTAAGTAAAAATAAAACTTTTTTAATGATTTGCATTATTCTTTAAATAGTCTTGATAGGTTTTTATTAAACCTTCCTTTAAATCTACTTCAGGTTTAAAGTCAAAGTTATTAAGAATTTGACTATCTAAAAGTTTTCTAGGGGTACCATCAGGTTGAGCTGGATCAAAATTAATTACTCCTTTAAAATTTACTATCTCTCTTATACTATTAGCAAGATCTTTAATCGTAAGATCTGTACCATATCCAACATTTATATGACTGCACATCGGTGTGGTTTTTTCAGTATAAATTTTTTTACTTAAGTTCATTATATAAACAGCAGCTCTAGTCATATCATCGACATAAAGAAATTCACGTCTGGGTTCACCAGTCCCCCAAATAATTACCTCCGATAAATTATTTACTTTTGCTTTATGAAAACGATCAATTAGTGCCGCAATCACATGACTATTTTTAGTATCATAGCTATTATGAGGTCCATATAAATTTGTTGGCATTATACATCGGTAGTCAATGTTGTGACTTTTGCCATACTGACGGTTATAACTTTCACACATTTTAATTCCTGCAATTTTTGCAACAGCATAAGGTTCATTAGTTGATTCAAGTTTACCATTAAATAATTCATTCTCTTGAATAGGTTGCTTGGCTTTTTTAGGATAAATACAACTTGATCCAATAAATAATAATTTTTTTACTCCACCTAAAAAAGCACTATGAATAATATTTGTTTGGATCATTAAATTTTCATAAATAAATTCTGCAGGATAAGTATTGTTGGCATAAATACCACCGACTTTTGCAGCTGCTAGATATACTTGATCAATTTTTTCATTTTTAAAAAAATCTTGAACTTGGGTTTGATTTAATAAATCAAGTTCATTTCTGTCTCTGGTTATAATTTCGGTACCCTTTTTTTTTAAATAAGTTAAAATAGAGGCTCCAACCAAACCTTTATGACCTGCTATAAATATTTTTTGATTAGTCATTTTTTTTTTCTAACTTCAAATCTTTTTCAGCCATTTCTTTGACTAGTTCTTCAAATGATATTTTAGGTATCCAATTTAATATATCTCTTGCTTTACTTGCATCACCTAACAAAGTTTCAACTTCTGATGGTCTAAAATATCTTGGATCAACTTTTATAATATCTTTACCATCAAATGATCCTACTTCATCTAAACCTTTTCCCTTCCAATCAATTTTCATATCTAAATTTTTTGAAGCTAAATTGATAAAATCTCGAACAGAATATTGTACGCCAGTTGCTATAACAAAGTCCTCTGGTTTGTTTTTTTGTAACATAAGCCATTGTGCTTCTACATAATCTTTTGCATGTCCCCAATCTCTCTTAGCATTTAAGTTGCCAAGGTATAAAGTTTTTTGCAGTCCTAATTTTATTCGAGCTAATGCTCTTGTTATTTTTCTTGTAACAAACGTTTCTCCTCGAACAGGACTTTCATGATTAAACAAAATCCCATTACAAGCATAAATACCATAAGCTTCTCTATAATTAACTGTTATCCAATAAGCATAAAGTTTCGCAACCGCATACGGGCTTCTTGGATAAAAAGGTGTTTTTTCAGTTTGTGGGGTTTCTTGTACATCTCCATATAATTCAGAAGTTGAAGCTTGGTAATATTTAGTTTTTTTTTCAAGTTTCAAAATACGAATTGCTTCTAAAATTCTAAGAGCTCCTAAAGCATCTGAGTTTGCAGTATATTCTGGCTCTTCAAAAGAAACTGCAACATGACTTTGTGCTGCCAAATTATAAATTTCATCAGGTTGAACTTCTTGAATAATTCTAATTAAAGACGTTGCATCTGTTAAATCACCATGATGCAAAATAAATTTTCGAGTAGTTTCATGAGGGTCTTGATACAAATGGTCAATTCTATCAGTATTGATTAAAGAAGTTCTTCTTTTTATACCATGGACTTCGTAACCTTTATTTAATAAAAATTCTGCAAGATACGAACCGTCTTGCCCTGTTATTCCTGTTATTAAAGCTTTTTTCATAAGAAACTGTACATTAAATTAGTTATATTATATTGGTAGTTTGCTTAATTTTAAAGAAATATAATTTTTTTTCATAAAATATTTAACATATTAATCTTTAAAATTGATTCATATATAGTAAAAAAAAATAATTAATTTAATTTAAATGATACCTGTATTTAGACCGCTAATCACAAAACAAAATATAAAATCTGTTTTGTCAACATTGCAAAGAGGAGAAATTTCTGGAAATTTTGGATTAGCAATAAAACAGTTTGAAACAAATTTTGCAAAATATATTGGTTGTAAGTATGCCTCAACTACATCTAGTGGAACAACAGCGCTTCAAGTTGCGGTATCATCTTTAAAGATAAAAAAAGGATCAGAAATCTTATTAAGCTCAAGTACAAATATAGCTACAGCTCTCGCTATTGTTCATAATGGTCATATCCCAATTCCAATTGATAGTAATCTGAATTCATGGAACATCGATCTTGATAAAATAGAAGATCAAATTAAAAAAAAAACCAAAGCTATTATTATAGTCCATTTCTTAGGAAACCCTGTAAATGTGGATAAAATAAAATATTTAAAAAAAAAATATAATTTAATAGTTATTGAAGATGCCGCCGAAGCT
>Ga0209223_10004290_pt1 | contig 13106 bp, 13 predicted proteins | sample COG_06_FD_184750 | JGI IMG/M metagenome (GOLD analysis project Ga0209223, IMG submission 184750) | Pelagic Microbial community sample from North Sea - COGITO 998_met_06 (SPAdes) (version 2) | ecosystem: Environmental > Aquatic > Marine > Neritic zone/Coastal water | place: Helgoland, sampling...
AAACCGGATAACCCACCAGGGTTGGACCCCTGGCTCCACAACCGGCTAATTTACATATGTGATTGCGGAATTTGATTACGTGATTGGTATAGGTCGCACATCTGTTGCGACCTATGCACACGGATTCGGAGTGACCCTCCAGGGTCCCCACACTAGACTGTAAAATAATTGTAAAATAATTCTGGTCGACGTTCACTCAACTCAGGGCCGGTCGTTGGTGCAGAAGAGAAGTGCTTCGCCTGCGGTGGAACACACCACTCCCAAGTGGTTGAGAACATGGAGTGCTGACGGAGTTGTGCTGACCCAAATCAGTTGACAATTATTTTACAATTATTTTACAATCTAGTGTGGGGACCCCAGAGGGTCACTCGGAGGTCGGTGTGTACTTAGCCTCTTTTTGTGTTCCTAATTAGGAACATTCAATTCTGAAACCGGATAACCCACCAGGGTTGGACCCCTGGCTCCACAACCGGCTAATTTACATATGTGATTGCGGAATTTGATTACGTGATTGGTATAGGTCGCACATCTGTTGCGACCTATGCACACGGATTCGGAGTGACCCTCCAGGGTCCCCACACTAGACTGTAAAATAATTGTAAAATAATTCTGGTCGACGTTCACTCAACTCAGGGCCGGTCGTTGGTGCAGAAGAGAAGTGCTTCGCCTGCGGTGGAACACACCACTCCCAAGTGGTTGAGAACATGGAGTGCTGACGGAGTTGTGCTGACCCAAATCAGTTGACAATTATTTTACAATTATTTTACAATCTAGTGTGGGGACCCCAGAGGGTCACTCGGAGGTCGGTGTGTACTTAGCCTCTTTTTGTGTTCCTAATTAGGAACATTCAATTCTGAAACCGGATAACCCACCAGGGTTGGACCCCTGGCTCCACAACCGGCTAATTTACATATGTGATTGCGGAATTTGATTACGTGATTGGTATAGGTCGCACATCTGTTGCGACCTATGCACATGATAATCAGCCTCGACCAGCCTCTCCGACCCTGCTTCTATAAAACAATTGTACAATAAATTGGACCGACGTTCACTCCACACAGGCCCAAGTGAACGCGAAAAGAGGCTAAGTACACACCGACCTCCGGCCTCTCCGACACTGGTTCTATAAAATAATAATTCTTGCATTCAATCTGTCCATGGTCTCATCATGACCCACACGAGCAAGGCCTTCGCCAGGTCTTTCTGTGCGTGTGTCCTTAATTCGACAGAGGAGGCGTGACTCGCACGCCTAGAGAGCTCCTCGATCGCGCAATTACAATTGTCTTCGCCGAGCAGTCGGATGCCATGTGGTGACGGAACCCCTCTTAGCAACGCATCGATTACTGGGGTGGAACTGGTGGACACGGGAATTGTGTCCACCGGTGCGGCAGTCCTGTTCAGTTCGGCATATAACGAGCCCGGTAGCAACGCATCGATTACTGGGGTGGAACTGGTGGACACGGGAATTCTGTCCACCAGTGCGGCAGTGCTGTTCAGTTCGGCATATAACGAGCCCGGTGAGTACCAATGCGCGCGATGCTTCAGTTTAACGCCAGCGTTGATCAGTACCCGTGCAGTAATCGTGGCACAGTGACCCTTGTGCAACGGCGTATCACTGTATAGATATCGACCGAGTCGCCGCAGTGGCGGGATTGAAGTTAGGTACATATTCAGAGAATAAGGGGCACCTCGCGTTGATTCACACACACGAAGCGTCCTAGCACACAAATTATGGGCGGAGACCGGAATTGCGCGCCACCTACCGCCAGCTGACTCTAGATAGTACGAACGCCCCTCTTCCTCTCCCTCTCTGTTTTGCCAATGCGCACCGGCTGTCCCCAAGTACGTGGCGAAATTATTCCGACCCTTGTTAGTCCCTGTTGGAGGCACAAGCAACTCGCAGTGGGCGATCGCTGGACTAGGTGTTAATTTTACTATAGCAATCTCAATTACTCGTTCAAGCCAAGATCTCTCCTCGAAAAAAGGGCCGTGATTTGTCTCAAGGAAGAGCACATACACAACAGACGGCGGTTCTGGTTGTGCACCGCGCACGCCATTTGTGTACACGTTGAGCAATGACGTGAAGTGTTTGTCCTTGAAAAGTGGCATGCGCGCGTATGTATACTATGTCCGGACCAGCCTAGTATATGTACCACCGCGAGGGACACAGGACCACACAACGGTCACTGTTCTGACACGCGCTGGCGCTTGTTTCGTTTATTGGCCACCGCATCTTCCATGGCTTGTTTATACAAGGCCGCGTTCTTCTCCTGGTCGTCTTCTGCCTGAGCAGCGTGATCGGTCAACTTGGACTCGTATTCGTTCTTCTCCTCTTCCGTCAGATCACGCTGAAACCCACAGTTGGCCAGCGAGAGCTCCTTCAGCCCCGGCGGTGTGTTGTGCACGGATGAGAACAGCATGCACTTGGCGTACGGACGGCACAGCCCCACAACAACGGCGGGTGTGATACGCACAGTTGGCCGCATCTGCTCGTTGCTTGCGGTCTTGACACACTCTGCAAGGAGATGCTTCATCAAGTACGTCACGTTTCGGCGCACTTCTCGTTTCGCCTCTGCACTGTATACCGCGGTTTGCAGTTCCAGCCGCTGCTCGAACTCTACTGGCACGTAAGACGTCCTGTCCGGGTTCGGTGGCATAAAAGTGAGCATTCGAGTAGCATCCGCCTGCGAGATTGTGTCGGAAAACGAATCGTCGCCAATGCCGGCACGAGTTGCATTCGCTCGGTGTTCTTGGAACAGCTTCTGCTGTCGTACATTGGATGCCTTCGTGCGGTCCGACGCCAGTTTCGACAGATCTGAGAGCGCTTGCGCCGCCTCCGCCTTGGGGCAAGACATCAGCTCCGCCAGTTCCCGCGGAGTCGGCCGCAACCCGTGCTCTTTACGAAATGTGACGACGTGTGCCTTTGCGATTTTCAGCGTGTCAGAACACTGTTCGACCACTGGGATCTCCTCGACCACTGGGGTGGGAGCCACATCTCTCCTCTTCTCTGCCACCACTTTCTTGTCGCGCTTCTTCTTCTTCAGGACCTTTTGCGCCTTTCGCACAGAGCCTATTGTTTCATCCAGTTCCACCGCCACGAGGGGTGTGTGGGTTTCACTAGGAGATGCAGGGCGTGTGTTTGTTTGTGTTTTTCCCATTGTCTTTATTTCGTTTTGTTGTTATTGAGAGGCGAAGGGTTTCCTAAATAGCGGCCAATGAGGTTTCGGCCTCTGTTTGTGGTATTTGAAGTAGCACATACTCCTCGGACAGTTTCCACGACACGAAGAGTGCTCTGATGGCGCGCATATCCTCAATGGACTCTCCCCGTTTTCCTACAGTGTCCTTCGCCAAAGTGAGCACATGAGTTGCCACTAGGGAACATTTGGAGTCCCACAAGGGGGCCAGTTGTGTGCGTGAGGCGCCGCGGTCCAATGCCATTTTGGTGAAGGACTGCATGAGCTTAAGGCGCCACGCATCGCAGGTGGTGTTGGACCCCCAGACCTCCATCTCGGTGTGGCTCGTGGAGCGTGCTTGCAATATGACTCGTGTTCTTGTACTAACTATAAGATACATTTAAATCCCCTGTCACAAAGCAAACACATCAAAGACACACACACCCTCAATGCCTCGTGGGGAGATCTACGTGTTTGACCCAGACGACCCGAGCCATCGCCCTCCAAGCCTGCGCTCTTTGCAGCACTTACTGGTCCGTCTCGGAAATGGCCACACGCGTGTACCACAAAAGAAGACAGAAGACAAACCACTGGCCCCGTGTGCCATGGCTGTTTTGGTCGAACGTCTCGTGAACCAGAGGACACGCACCACGGATTCACGCCCCACTACCCCCTGGCCGAAATCAGACTGGAGCACACAATTTCCGAAGACCATCGAGAAGTTCACCAAGACAGGGAAACTCAAGAAGCGTCCTAAGACTCTCCCAAAACTGAAAGGAGCAAATGCAGCACTCGCAGTTTCAGACTCGATGCACGCATACCGAGACCTCCTCACTGCCTTCGTCGGAGTCGCGAGCACCACCCCCCGCAAAGAGATGCTCATACGACCCAACATACCACAAGAACCAAGCGAGTTTGCGCAATGGATTGCGTCCCAGGGGCACCACACCTTCATGGCTGCCGCAGAGGCCTTTTATGCAGATTCCGGAGACATGTAGGCTTAGTGACCAGACACCAGGCGTGCTCAAGATCGGGTCTGCTTGGGTACTCACCCAGGAGAAGTGGACTCTGCCAGAACCACCACACCCACTGGACAAGACTGTTGTTGGCGAACTCTGGCGGTGGCCGACATCGAACTGTCTATCGCCACAAGCACAATCCGACCTGGGCTTCGATCCATTCCTGTATCACCTCGCCGGGAAACCGGTGCCAACATTCCACATGTTCACTGCGCTCGCCAGGCGGCTGTACAAAGAGTCCTTCACTGACCCCACCTCGTTGTATTACGCCGTTTTCTTCGAACAGCTAAAAGAATACCTGGGAAGCACATTTGCGTGGGTGGAAGTGCCTCGTACGAAACATTTGGCTTGGAAGCAGAGTAGAGTGTATTGAAAATTGATAAATCAAAATTGAGACAATTATGGACACTTGTGTTACAGTCTAGTGTGGCGTGGGGGCCCGGAGAGGCTCACTTCTGTTGACACCTACAGCTCGATAGAGCTCAGAAACGGCTACTAGTAAGTCTGGCACAACGGCGTCTACGTTCCAAGCAATCTTCGCGTCGTCATTCCCGACTAAGAACCAGTTCGGAAATGCGACCTTCATCGCTGTCATATCAATTTCCGACACAAGTGGAGTGAGGTTTGCGTGTTCAATCGACTCTGATTTGTGCCATCTACTCGATTCTCTGCTCGCCCAAGGCTTGTCCACGAGACCACCCCACACCACTGCAACACCCACTACTATAAAGAACAGCACGCCACACAATAACAACAAAAGTAGCATGGACACAAGGAACTTCGAGCAAGCTCCTTGTCCTCTCAGGTGTGGAAGAGAATGCCTTACGCGGGGGTCCACACACCCACTGTCGAACCCCCTCTCCATTTCATGCATCCGTCTGGGTCTTTCATCTGAAGAATGATTCCTATAAGCCATCCACAGCGTGGATGTCTTCTCCGCAACCTCTAGAGATATAGCGCGGTCTGTCTTAATAGGTGTTGTGGTTTGCAAATGGCTGACCCAATAGGTGCTTTGTCTGTTACCATACGTGGAACGGATACACCTTCGACGCCCCCTCCCACACCTGCCTGCTTTAAGCCTTTTTTCTTCAACCGAGGCATTATCTACGAGCAACCGCCAGTCACCACCACAGCTCCGCGCCCTTACATCACCAGTTACACCGCGGTGAGCATCCTTGTATGTTCTGGAGTGTCTCTGTGGATATTCGCATTGTTGGCCCTCGGGGGCATGACCTGGGCATTTGTACACAGTGTGTCGGACACGAGGGAAGTTGCTATGCCGTTTGTATTAAAGGCACTGAACCATACTCTCAATGTCCTCACGAATGCGGACCGCTCCTCTGTGGGTGCGGCCCAAATGATCTCCGGAGTGCAGTCTGTCACCGACCTGGCGATCCCTGCTATGCGCACCGCGTTAAATCAAAGTATCCTTATAATAGAACGATTAGAAGCACTCGCATCACACCCAGTTTTACAGCTAAGCCTCAAATGAAAGCGTTTATAAAGTGTTCTGTGCTAGTTCCCGGAGAGCAGTAGGTCGAACGTCTCCCCGTTTTTGCTAAACGAGAGAGCGCGCCCGATCGCCCGCGGGCTGTTCGGGGAACATACTTTAACACCAACACGCCTCGGGTCTCCGCTGGGCCGAGCGCTTCCTTTACCCGGCCCAGGGGTGAAGCACCATTCCACTTGATCTCCAGGGGAGATCACTGCACCGCTGTTATTCAGAAGAGTCACCATCCCTCCGATGGACAACGTGAAGAATTCGTCCACTGTCTCTCCCTGTCCGTCGCTTGGAGAGCGAACCGATTTAGAACGAGCGATGCCCGCGAAGAAGAAATCGATTTCTTGGTTCTTGGACAGACCCGCCGCGCAGGCGATGACCGGACACGCTGTTTCGGCCGCGGTGTATTGCCTGAAGATGCTAGTCTTGTTCTTCCTCGACAAGCAGACCATCCCCGGCTGGACCGTTGCCCACGCATGAAACATGGGCTCCTTTTCGTAAATTGCTGGATTGGCATCCCCATTACCACTAAACGCTCCCATCGTTAGGCTTTTGCAGTTTCCCCATTCATACGCATCTACAAACGCGTTCACGACGGTCTCGCCAATTCGAGAGACGGGCTGGTATCCTGAGATCTCTGAGTTTGAGAGGCCCCTGTCACCGGGACCTGCAAAAGACTGGAAGTCTCGACCACCCCCGAGCATCATTGTCTGGTATGTATGCGCACAGCGTCTCACTTCAATGAACAACAGCGAGAACCTGCTTTATGCCTCGCGCTTAGCGGGGAAGATACCACCACCACCCCAACCACCACCCAATTCAATCCACAACGTTTAAACCGCATCATTATCTGGACCAGGATTTCGGGGACGTTTAATTCCCTTCTTGCCCGCCTTAGGCCGCGAAACGACCAAATTATCGAAGGTCTGCTTGCCGCCTGTATAGTCGCCTGCATCTACGCCTTGGTAGTGCTGATACAGCTTGTCAGCACTCCACCAGTCCACATTGACGTCCACATTAATGGCCATTGTAGAGGGCGCAGACCGCACCGTGTTGTGTGACATAGATCTGGATGCGGCTGAGTCGATGACAGTGCCGATGCACCACCCTCCCACGAAATACTCAGCGCGCCCGTGTCCCTTTCCAGCAGCCTCGTCGAGGAATTCGATGCTGAGCCCACAGCGCGATTCTGGCGTTCCGTCGAAGTGAGACTTGTTTGCGAGGTATGAGCTTGTCACTCGCCGAAGGCTGAAATCAGTTAGAATTGCGCCCGTCACCCCAACATTCTTTTCGTTTGGATTCCGAACATCATCTGCGAGGGCTTTAAAAGCTGTGCTACCGACTGACGTACCGAGCTGCTTTAAGTAATCAACATAATCGTTCGGCGCATCCGCTTTCAATACTGCCTCCGACGCCGAAGGCGCGTACCCTTGATTATTGACGCTTAGACGCTTGAAGGGCGCACCTGGCATTTTTGTGGCAGCCACAGCTGCCACGATCTCATCCTGACTGTCCTTAACATGTGATTCGACTGTTTTTCCTCCTAATTTCAGCGTGTCGGGGTGTCCCACATCGTAGAGCACGGTCGCCACGATGAGCACAAAGACTTTGTCCATCGGCAGGGTCAGGGCGGAAACGTCGCCTGTCCATGTTTTGGTAATGCAAGGGCCCCTCACCCCGATATTGAACAACTGGCCAGCTCGGACGTCGAACGTGTCGTTTGTGGCGGCGTCGTCTGAGGACTCGAGCTTAGACAAGCAGATGCCATCAGGAGTCCAGTCCATCATACCCAGTCCTCGGAGCTTTGCAGCGAGAGCTCGCTGTGCGATCTCTGAGCCCAGGTGACGCTCAATCTGATTCCCCACGCCAGGGATGCCTGACTTTGCCTTGACGAGGAAGCGGTCCGTGCCGTGAGAGCGAAGGAAGGGGCCTTGTTCCATCACAGACAGGCCCTGGCCCATGTCATACTTTGTGCTGGGCTGAGCATTGTTGCCGGCGATGGGTTCCTGTAGCATCCTACACAAGTCTGGAACGTTTACCATTGACGCATGAGCTGGGATGAGTTGATCCATTTCATTGATGAGGCAGTCGGTGTTACCGGTTGCCGCAGAAGAAACTTCTGAGAGGAGGTCAATCATGTTGTGCTCGTGCTTTTCCTTGAACTCTGCAGTTAGCCAGTCCGTGGTGGCCAGTCTCTGCATACGGTTCACACCGATGCCACACTGGCGCATTCTGGGATTGTTGCCCGGGTTGAATGTACTAAACTTTGCGTCGCCGGGGATAACACCCAGGGTCTTCGCCAACGACATTAGACTGCTGTTGACCTTCGCGCCATTCAATTTGACGATTTGACGATTCGAGGTGCCACCGACTTCACGAGCGCCCAAAGGGCTGCCCAAGATCCAAGCGAGCTCTCCGGATGCCAGGCCGGTGGAGGGTTGCGTGTTGCCGCCCATCTCGTCCTGTTGCACGGACACCACCCTCGCGTAAGGTATCCTCACATTTGATCCCCTGTTGTTGCGAGCGAATGCGGGCTCTGTAATTGTGATGCTCGGGGTCGCCACGTTTGAGGGTTCCGCATAGCTTTCCCAAGCAGAGGTTGCTTTCGCCCGCACGTCGACTGGCCTTTCGGACCTGGTGATAGCACCGCCCCCCCAAGGGTCGTTTCGAGGAGCCATGTTTAACATCTGTGTTTTGTTGTGCTAACCGTTTCTTGTAATATATATCCTCTTAGCTAGCGGCACCTGGATTCTCTATACCACTATACAGCCACGGTGTTCTTATTGAACCAAGGGGAAGGCTCCACGTCTCTGTATCTGAGATGTTGCACGCAACTTGGCAAACCTAGACGTGTGCCACTTTCCTGCGAACTCGATACTGTTCGGGGGTAGCATTCCGTCAAGTTGCTCTCTGATCAACTGCTGTATCTTCAGGAGTGAACGCCGGTGGAATGTGAGCCCTTTGGATCGAGGGTTCTGCCCCTGGTCCGGGTGTGCTGATCCGTACCGGATGTCTCCCACATCTTCGAGTGACAGTGGCGAGACGGACGCGATTGACGCGATCTTTCGCATCACACCACTTGCAGCTTGGCAGAGGGAAGCTTCCTTGATCGATGCCATGTGCAGCAGGTATTTGTCTCCTGTCGCGCGCACGAGTGCAGCCACTTTTGCAGCCAAGCTAGCACAAGCGACATAAACATACCCATTCTTTCCACCATCTGTGGCCGTCGCCATGTGCCAGAGCGTCGAGACGATGACATAATCGCGCCGCAGATTCAACGGGACGCGCACAGCCTCTTCAAGTGCTGTATCCAGTGAGAACTGATTTTGGCCAGCACAACTCCATTCGCAGTCCCTGTTCTCAACCAGTACCTCTGGTGTAGATCCGACCGACACTTCGGCCACACGGTCATGCTCAAGCATACCGTCACATATGAATCTTGATACCAGTGGCAGCAGTAGTTCTGCTCGTACTGTCCGGGCGCGGAGCTCGTTTTCTTCGATGAGACTTAAGAGGATGTGAGCGACACGGACCGTTCGCAAAGCCGAGCGGCACGTCGATGCGCTGGCTGAGAGTGAACAGACCCACAGCTGGCATGCTCTTGGAGCGTGCATGGTATCTGGGCATGGTAGCCTTGAGGCGGGGATTGGAGATTGAGGAGTAGTATGCTTCAGAACCACGCCATGCCATCCCTCCCACGAGTCTGGTTTGTGCAGCACCGATTGCAAGCAATGAAGGACATCGACGCAACACACACCAACCGACTGTGCGTGCAGGTCCAACCAACGGGAGACAGCCAGTTCGCGAGAAGCCCCACAGAGCGGAGTGCCTTCCCACCCCAGCAGACAGCGCAGCTCCTCTATCGGAACGCTGGCGCACGCCAGCGTTTCTTCCATGTAGACTGTTGACTTATTTGCCAAGTAGTAGAGGGGCGGGGGCCACTCGTTGGTAGTAGCACAGCATGTCCAGCCCCCACAGAACTGCAACAGATCCCCCAACTCTCCCATGTGTGCCTCAATCCGCAGGCAGGCTCTCCTCACGCAAGACCTAATCGCAGCATGGCAACTTTCGAGTGCCACAGTGCGAAGCCGCTCCACGTCACATTGTGCACAGATAAACATTGGCAGTATGTTGTTGTAGAGAGAGTTGCATTCTGACATGACACTCGCACGTGACTGTGTGCTCCGCTCCCACTCATCAAGGCCAGGGAGAGCAATTGAGATTCCATCGATGCGTCTGATGACATCTATCAGGATTTTTGAGACGTTGAAGCGCAGCGTTTTCGAGAAGAGCATGTCTTTCCTATTACTGGCGGATGAGCAAATGTCAAAACAGAAGGCGGCTTCCAGCTCCTCAAACGACACGTCGCGACCAACACGTTCTGCAAGATGAGTGTAGAGACGACGGCCCCACACTATTCTTGCCCCAGTTGTCATCTCAGAGGGGTGCTGGGTAGCCGACATCACCAAAAGCTATCTCAACCGCACCCACTGGATACAATAGGATACAATAAAATGACATCGCAGATACTAAGAAGTCAAGACATCAGTATCTTACTAATAAGTGTGTACTTAGATATACGAAGTAATTTGTGATTGGCATTCCATCAAGAGGAAAGTTGTCCACATAGAAACAAGACAACCCCACACCCGACTTGTATATCTCAAGCGAAGCGGCCCAACGACGAGGTGCTCTCCAGAAACACAAAAAACACCGCCACCCCCAATAGTGTGATTACCCTAACCGAGCGGATTGGCTGCTGTGCGTGAACGCTCGTCGCGATCAACTGGACGCAGATGCTCACCGAGATGCGTTGCGCAACACGCACGAAGAGCTCGAAGAATGCGAGCACCCCGCGCTTCGTGGTGGGGGGTTGTGCGTTTGGTGGATCCGCTATTGCCGGAGTTGCCCCAGCAACTACCAACCGGAGGGTGGAGGCAGACTCATTCAAGAGTATAGAGAGCAGCCCAGGGAGGCCCGACAGGACAATCGACAAGCACAGCACGGCTCCGATCAACTCAGACTCGCTCAGCTCCGCATCCTTTGCGGCTGCAAGGAGCTCGTTTGCGACCGCCCAAGAAATGGAGAGCGTGAGGTCTCCGCCGAGGGAGGTGAGTGTGGTAGAGAATGACATCCCCCTGGTGGAAGCGCACGAGTTCTTGAAGGCGACCGGGGAGTGTTACAGTATCACGACCGCAATCGTCAACTTCCGGTTCCGAAGACTGTTTCTGCAGCAGCACGCGACCCGCGTGACTGGTGTCAGGAAGCGAAGACCGTCTGGTCCGCGCTCTCAACCTCAGTTGGTGGAGGGGGTAATATTTGGGATTGCTCTCAAGAGCGTCCTCTCTGCTGCTAGAGTTAGCCCATCCAAGAAGGGGTCACTCGAGGCTATTCGTCACTTGGTGGAGTTTTTGGACCCGGTGGGGCAAGCAATGGACGGGGTTGCACCCCCCGACAAAGAACATCTTGTCAATGGGCTGGCATCGCATCGTATCGACAGAAGACAGCGAGCTGTTCTGCACGACTCTCGAGAACGAAAAACAGAGAGGACCTTTTTGGGACGGACAGGTCTCAAGGACGTAGCTTTCGGCGCGACTGCAGCAGTCGTATGTGCGCACGTGCTGCTTAGCAGGTGTTGCACAGATCCAGATCGCTTGATTGAATGCTTGGGGTTCTGTCTCAAACGCCTCCACCACTTATTGAAAGGTTGGTTTGTGGATTGTGGATCGTACACGGTAGAGTTGAATCACAGGTCCTTGCGTGCGGAGGAACGAGCGGCGGCCAGAGGACTGTCGGCTGTTGCTGATGCCAGCAGAGATGCGCTGCAGAGAGGGCTGCGTCCGGTGGATGCTCTCCAGCTCCACCTCTTCGCTGTGCGCTCTGCGGTCTGGATGGACGGGGATTGCACAGGATACCCTTTATCGACACCACCATCCCCACGCCCAATAGCTCTCAGTGCATTGCCATCTGATGTTGATTTTGACTGTGCCGAAAGCGAAAGTTTATGCTCGAGCAGCCAAGGGAGAATCTCTTGGTCCCCGTCGTCACAGAACTCGTTCAGTTCCTCCGCGTCTGCCCTTAGTACAGCAACGACTGAGGACTGGACCTGGGTCGGTATATCCGTTGGGTCCAACTTATTTTCTCTATAGATCAATACACTCAAACGCTAACCATCGTATACGGGTATAACAGGCTCGACTTTCAACACACACAGACCCCTACCACACCAAAAAAATGGCAACCACCAAGGCAAACAAAGCCAAGGCAAAAGCGTGGAGCAAACTCTCGCCGATTGGCAAAGCAAGGCGAGAGTTTGCAGAGAACAAGAAACGGGCCCGTAACACACAAAATCGCATGTGGGAAGGAGCAAGCAAGATACCGATGTTCTCAAGGAAGACGCGCTCGAGCAAAGCTGGCGGTTCGACGACCACAAGGACCGTCCGCCTCTTGAACAAGTCTGTGTTCCAGACACTCCTGTCTGGTGCCACCGCGGTTGCTGTTGATGATTTGCGTGAAGATCTTCAGCAGTGTGGACTCGAGTTTGAGGCGACCGCACCAAAAAGTGCCCACTTCACAGCCATCCTGACCCCCGGGGCGCGACTCGCGATAGAGCAATTCGCGACCGCATATGTACAGGAAGCTGCATTGGTTGCTGCCCGAACGAATCGAGCATTTGGAACCAAGAAACGTGTGAGCGGTCCATTGATGGCTTCTGCATTTGCGGACACAAACGCTTCCATTTTCAACGCCGCGACGCCGTATGCACGAAAGACTGCCGTGGTCACACTCGCAAAGAAACCAGGGGCTTCTAACGCAAAGCCACCCACCTCAAGTGAAGCCGACCACGCAGAAGTTGTGTAGGCCTGTGTGGGGACCCCAGAGGGTCACTCGGAGGTCGGTGTGTGCTTTTCTGTCTGTGCGTTGTGGAGTGAACGTCACGCGCGCGAGGAATAAGCGTTTGCGGCGTACGTATTCAGAATTTGGGAGATACGCGAAGTTATAGCGGAATCCGGAGGGGTTATCTCGATGCACCCAATGCTTGTGCACGCGCCTTCTAGGAATGTTTCATCGGTTCCCCGACTAACATGCCAAGTTAAATTTTACACCAATGTTCCGACTGCATCCGCACTATGAATATAGGGGGAACACCACATCGGATAACCCACCAGGGCTGGACCCCTGGCTCCACAACCGGCTAATTTACATATGTGATTGCGGAATTTGATTACGTGATTGGTATAGGTCGCACATCTGTTGCGACCTATGCACACGGATTCTGAGTGACCCTCCAGGGTCCCCACACTAGACTGTAAAATAATTGTAAAATAATTCTGGTCGACGTTCACTCAACTCAGGGCCTGCCGTTCCTGCAGAAGAGAAGTGCTTCGCCTGCGGTGGAACACACCACTCCCA
>Ga0209223_10004293_pt1 | contig 13098 bp, 9 predicted proteins | sample COG_06_FD_184750 | JGI IMG/M metagenome (GOLD analysis project Ga0209223, IMG submission 184750) | Pelagic Microbial community sample from North Sea - COGITO 998_met_06 (SPAdes) (version 2) | ecosystem: Environmental > Aquatic > Marine > Neritic zone/Coastal water | place: Helgoland, sampling...
CCGAAACTGAAACAAAAACAGAACCCGAAACAAAAACAGAACCCGAAACAAAAACAGAACCCGAAACAAAAACAGAACCCGAAACAAAAACAGAACCCGAAACTGAAACAGAACCCGAAACTGAAACAGAAACAGAAACCGAAATCGAGTATGTATTGAACTCTTTTACGAGTGCTTCTATCCGTCAATTTGTCGTTCCAGAAGAAGAATTCAACAAAGAGTTCTATCCATTGACTGTAGATGAAGAAAGTGGAATATTGAAAGGTGTATGTGGATATCCTGTGGAGATTGGCGTTTCGGAATTTGAAAGTCGAAACAAAGTAACCGAAATCGAACAAAAACTAAAAAAGTTTGTGAAAGACCATAAGACCACGCATCCTGCCTTAGTGAAGGTGATAGAAGACAAGTTGTTTCAATTGCTTCAGACGCAAGGCGCGCCGTATGTGAAGATTTCCGAATTCAAAGAGTACAAAGAAGGCAAAAAGACGTTAACTGCTCTGGAACGTTTTGGGGAGCAAGTATTCAATCGCAATTCCCGGTGGTGTAGTCCTACCAATTTGACACACAGCGAATACGAGAAAACGTCGAGTTACCCAGCACCTTTGGGTATTCGCCCCAAGGACTTTGCCCTTCCTTCTGAAGTCATCGAGACCACAAAGGAATTGGTGATGCAAATCGCCTACTTCAAGAATGTTGACCCTGAGGCAAGGAAGATGTTGCTTGCTATCATCGAGTGTGACCAATGCCCCCCTCGGTCTGACCATTGCTGTCTATATTGCGGTCAATGTGTGGATTTGAATGATTATTCGTCTTCTTATATGAGCGAAACCAACTACATCGAGATTTGTCACAGAGACCCGAATGACCGATTCTTAACACGAAACATGTATTGGGGTCACGGAGACTGTAATCGCCGCCAGGGTGGCTACTCTGAGGCTGACCGTATTCGCGAAGGATTCTCGCTCGCAACACGCAACCTTGAACTATTGTCCAAAGACGACTTGACGTTATTGATTGCCATGATTGCAAAAACATCACTATAAAAATAAAAATAAAAATAAAAATAAAAATAAAAATAAAAATAAAAAAGAGGGCATTCCCCCCTTTTTTATTTCGCCTTTTTGAACGTTTCAATATATATGCATATATATATTATTATTATATACCAATGGCCAGTTTTACAGAACCCATCAGAATCAGTAGAAAATCCGAATTGTTAAAATTAGAGAAAACACCATTTACAAGCGATGCTGGTGAGACTCTTATGAGATATAATTTACAAGGTGCTAATTTACAAGGCGCGTTTTTAAGATCTGCGGATTTAGAAGGTGCGGATTTAAGAGATGCGGATTTAAGAGATGCGGATTTAATAGGTGCGGATTTAAAAGATGCGGATTTAAGAGATGCGGATTTAAAAGATGCGGATTTAAGAGATGCGGATTTAGAATATGCTAATTTAGAAGATGCGGATTTAAGAGATGCGGTTTTAAGAAGTGCGGTTTTAAGAAGTGCGAATTTAACAAATGCGAATTTAGAATATGCTAATTTACAAGGCGCGGTTTTAACAAATGTGTATTTACGAGATGCGGTTTTAACAAATCTGCATTCACCCGGTGCGAATTTAGAAGGTGCGCATTTAGAAGGTGCGCATTTAGAACGTGCTAATTTAACAAATGCGAATTTAACAAATGCGAATTTAACAAATGCGCATTTAGAACGTGCGGTTTTAACAAATGCGAATTTAACAAATGCGAATTTAACAAATGCGCATTTAGAAGATGCTAATTTCGAAGGTGCTAATTTCGAAGGTGCGAATTTCGAAGGTGCAAATTTTGGATTTGTGGATGATACTCCACCAGCAGGTGTTGCATATGAAGTACATCGAAAATCACATGAATTAGAATCAAATGATAAATTTTTAAATACTATTGGTGTGAATGAATCTCCACGATTAGCTTCATTTAATTACAATGAGATACAAACCAAGTTTGTAAATTTTATAAACGGTGAGAACAATTTTAAGAACAGTGATAAAAATAAATTAATTGAAAACTTTACAATGGTAATCAATAGAGCAAAATCGTGTGGAACACCGACAAGTGATGAAGCAAATATGTTGAACAAATCAATTGTGTTTGCATTCCAACAAGACTCACGTTTTACAGAAGCATACATAGATATTTTCATAGACGAAACATTCAAAGCATATGATTCAGGTACAGACCAACTTAGTTGCGTAGCAGGTATCAAAGAACGTTTTTATACTTCTCTGTTAGCAGCAGCATTGCAAGTGGATACTATAGAAGGATTCGTCAAAACGCCCAAACTAATTACATTACTTTGCATGGCAAAAACAGGGAAAGTTCAAAAAGACCCAAATGAAATACTGCAGAAATGGGCGGAATCTTGGGAAGGAAAAGATGATAAATGGAAAAAGATGCAAAATGAAAAGAGAAAGGAACATTTTAAGAATTATATGATGGAAGAATACAAGAAAGACGACTGTTATGAAAAAAATCAAGAATCAATTAAAAATACAATAAACGCAAAAGCAACAGAAATAGACTATGTTTTTCAAAATAATGAAGAGGCTGCTCAATTTGGAGGAAGAAAACGTAAAAACAAAAGAAGTTTGAAGAAGAGAGGTAAACCTATGAAAAATAAAACAAAAACAAAGACGAAACGCATTACAAGAAAAGCAAAACAAAACAAAAAGAAACGCATTACAAGAAAAGCAAAGCAAAGCAAAAAGAAACGCTCTGTAAGAAAATAAAAATTACAATTATTTTTTATAGTTTTTGAAATAATTGTCCTATATTTACACCCTTGAAAGAGTGTATTTCATAATAACAATGGTGATTACAATTCGTTATGAATCACCGTCAACGCATTCATGATGTTTTTGTATTTCTCACGGTCAATATTATCACGTATATAAATGTTTTTGATGTCGTCATTGGATATGCTTTCCATGATACTTCCTGTACACATTGCGTTATGTTGGACTCTGAACTCAGCTGAAAACATATTACCAACTATCGTAATACACTCTTCAAACGACTTGGGTCGGAGTAAACAAAACCCATTTGTACATACAATATTGTCGGCATCGTCCAATATGACCGCAAACGTAATCTTCCCCTTGAGTTTGGATACAATCACATCATATTTATTTACCTTGATTTTCGCCCTACCGGGTAACTCGTATCCATACACGGTATTATGCTTGGCATACATAGGTGAATTCACTTGTTTAATATCCAAATAAATATATTCTTTTTGTTTATCTACAACAAACCCTTCTTTTGCGTTTTTCTGTAAACATTCTTTCAACTGAGGTCGTTTGTCTGTAATACTTTGTTGAATAATGGATGTATACACGCGTAAATAACGGTTCACGTCTAATGTTTTTCGGTCATCTAACGCACCTGCGTCGATTTGCTCATAACGAGAATCTTTACAAGATGCGAGAGGATGACGCTGCAAACACGTTAGGTTATTATCGTGTAAATACTTGGATAGACTATATTCGCAGTCTACAAAATGATTCAGCAACATTGGTTCGTTTTTATCATTCAGGATATATTCGCCGCGTTCAGTTTGGTATTTATAAGGGGTGTTCTTTTTATTCAATTGGTATCCAATATCATTGATTTTGCGAATAAATATGGGATATGGACTAGTCATCTTGGTTTTTGATACAATCACCAAGGATGTCGATACGCCAGTGCCGCTTCTTGAGAATGTATTCCCCGGGAGTTCAATAATGGCAATCACTCTGTAACCAAGAAGATAGGAACGCAATTTCACTGTATTCGCCGTATTGTTGCCTAAGTATCCGTTTGGTAAGATAATATAGGCGACTCCCCCTTCTTTGAGCAACTTCAATGACCGTTCAATAAACAATATACCGATTTCTTCCTTTTTTACCCCTTGGCCTAGTTCATAATTTTTCAATATATCGGGTGATTGAATAATGGTGGACGACCCAAATGGCGGATTCAGGAAACAATAATCGTACGTATCTTTGTCTTTCTCGTGGTTGGTGATGGTATCTTGGACACTACCTTCGTGAATTTTATGTTGAAGCTCGTAATTGAATTTTGCGATTTCAATGACATCTGGACTAATATCCCACAAGGTGACATTTCCATCATAATTAATGGCCAAATCCCCCGTTCCACTTGCCGGGTCGATTGCTTTTTTACCGGGTATACACATTGTATTCATAAATTGACCGACAGTTATCGGTGTGTAATATTGGTCCAGATTGACCTTGCTTTTTTTATTACCGTAAAACATGAATATTTTTTGAAATATTTCGCTTTTATTGATGGAAACATTCTCAATAATAGAGATGACGTCCTTGTATATTTGCGAAGAGTTGTCTATGAGTGTTACCGGGGTTTGATGAAATTTGTATTGTATGAGTTCGAGAAGAATATTCAAGCGCGCATTGAACTCAATTCCGCCATTATGAAGAGTTTGATTCAATTTATCTACAAATATGTCATTGTTTTTGACCATCGTTTCTATTTTATTTTTGAGTGTTTCCTTGTTTTTGGTTTCTTCTACGATTACATTTTGTACTTCAGGATGCACTTGTTTTTCCACTTCTTGCTTGATTTTTTCCTTATTATTCTGGCAAGGTGTCTTTCTCTTCATATGCGTATTATAATGCGACTTTTGCGCGAATTCTTTCAAGCAACGTTCACAAGTATACCCAGTCATTATATACTTAGACGCAGAAATATGTTTAAGTAATTTACCTAAATTAGTTAAATACAATTATACACTATTATAGTGTTTCAATTTTATCTATCTTTCTAAAAAACGATTAACCCAACGGTAATAAACGCTTGAATCATAACAACGAATTTACAAATATTGGTTACAGGGTATATATCACCAAATCCAAGCAACGTAGCCGTAGTGAACGAGAAATACGTTCTGTTGAAGAGGCGTTGACCGAGAGATTGCTCTATGTTTTCTGGAATGAGTTCTTCTTCTTCCACTTCTTCTTCCACCATTTCTTTGGTTTCATCGATAGTTTTTTCTAATTCGGCTTCTTTCATCAGTCCATAATAGTTTTCTACTGATTTTCCAATGAACGATTCGCTTGCAGGTGCTTCGGGCTCTTGCACTTTTGTTTCTAGTTTCTGTTTGATCACTTCGTCCTTGATTTTTTCTTTGATCACATTGACCCCACTAAAGTGTTTGTCGTCTAATATTGTGTACACGATGGAAAATAATATCACCGACACCAGTAAAGTATTCACCTTGGGATGTTTAAATATATTTTTTAATGGTTTCAATAGTTCTGTAGCGAAATTCATGCTTATTATACATATAGATACATATATTTATGCGAAATATCGGTTTTATGAAGAAAATAATGATTGATGACAATTCATACAATATAACATTCTGACTTCATATTCCGTATAATCGAACATCATTTCACATTTTTCACATATATTTTTTCTACAATGACAACACGTTCGCGTCTTTACTGGTAATGCGTAATTATATCGATTACATGAATCACATTTTATTAGGAAACTTTTGATGTAAAATATTACGTCGTCATTGAGCATGCACCCAACGCTACGCTGTGTATTATGAGAATATAATTATCTGCATATACAACATACTTTTTGAACAAACTTAAAAAATAAAAATACAATATAGACATAATATGATGACATTATGTATAACTACCCAACTATGTACTGGCGGAGATTAGCAGACGGAACATTTCAAAAAATGACATCTCTTCGTGTCTATCCTTGGCCACGAGAAGTGAAGAAAATCGAAGATAAACACATAGTCGCACAAGCATTAAGAGTAGAAAAATACAAAAAAAATCACAAAACATCGGAAGAAAGAGTAAATAAATGAATTATAGTTTATTCACATATCCCCGGCGTAAAAAATGTATAATTATCCTTATACATTTTTAATTAACCTAATTAGTTAATATTACAAATCAATTTACATTACAAACGGAATCGACGGATATAGACTATCACTTACTGCAACCTTCGTTGGGTCGGTCCCTGGTCGAATGATAACAACATATCGAAGAGATGAAGCGTCATTGATATCTGCGTAACACGGATAATAGGTTCGGTAAACCCTAATTCCGTTCTGCATCCCGTATGCGCTTGGCACTTTCATGACCGCATCTTGCAATTTAGCGACACTCGAAGTGGTATTAAGAGAAGTGAGTATGAACCCATTTTCGTCCATTCGGGTAGGCCTTCTGTATTGGTATCCAAGGACCCTACAAACCTCTTTCAGGGTATCTTCACTGTCATAGATTCGGTATTCTTCGGGGTTGGGGACCCTAGTCCTACCAGCACTCTCTCCGGGGGTCAAATTGTGAATGTGTTTGGGGTCGATAAATGTGATAACGCTCTCAGTGACTCGGCCATTGCGCTTAATAAAACCGTTGGTCCGGTAGTTGCTATTGCCAAAAGGGTCCAAATAATTTGATTCATATCGTTCGACTGAGCGAATTGAGGTTCTATGTGGACCGGTTTTATGACCGGACTCAATATCCTCCTTCCAGTAGCCAGTCATACGACCAGGAAGACCTTGAATTTGGACACTGTCGTCTATTGTTGCGGTATATAATTCGTGTGTTGCCCCGATTCTCAATTTCCACGCGTTGGGAATCAGATTCGCACGCCGGAAGAACCCCTTTACCGCAAGCACAATGTGTCTTGTTTGTGGTGAACTAAATATCGACTTGATTTGATTTTCAGTTAACCTATCATCTGTCGTATGGTTGTGAAATTCAATACCTTTATTGAAACACGCACTTTGAAGGTAACTCACTGTTTTATTAGTCACTCTTGCAATATGAACGCGGTAATCGGTGCCGTAATAGTTCAAAATGTCCTCCTGAAGCCATCTTTCAGAGTTGCTGTTCTTATTCAGTGGATAGAACTCCTCGATGATTCCCTTTTCAAGAAATTCAGCATGCCCAATATATCCTTCCGGGATGGTCATGGTAATGAGCTTATGATGGTCGCCCCATCTGTAAAGAGCGTACAGTTGTTTAGTCATGGTAGCACTGATGAATACGAATCTATTATTGTTGCGGATCATATGTTCAATATCCAATACACCGGCGTCACGTAGAACCTGATGTAGCACTTGGAATTCCTTATCTCCTGAGTCGATTTCATCAATTATTACTAATCCATTCTTCATATCTGACAATTCCGCCTTTTTCAGTTTCCCATGGTGATAGATACTATTTTGGATACAGGTTGGAGCCTTATCACGCATATCCTTTTCCCAAGAAACATTGCTCATGCCTGTCATTATCATTGTGTTATCAATATCGACCATGAACTCTGGGTCCGGATGTGTGCTCATGAGTCTGACGATCTCTAACATCAACCCATCAGCTCCAACTTTCGTCTTTTTCTGAACACTCACTACGCGACAATCATTTTTGTAGAACTCACCAAGTATGTTCATGGCATCTTCTCTCTGGTTATCATAGATATATTCAGACGTTGCCTTGGGGTTTCCTTGGAGATACCTAACGCGATTATCTGCATCCGCAGATGCATACGATTTTTGGACTTGGTCCCGTTTCATTTCAATCAATTCCATATTTTTACTTTAATCTCTCAAATTTTTTTCTATCTATTTATAATCTCTCGAATAGTTCTTTCAATCTTCTATTTCGAAATTTAAAAATTCGAGAGATTATGTTCTCTACTTCGAAATAAGTGATTTACATTATTTGTTTACCATCACTTCTTTAATCACTCCACGAATGATTTTGTCTTTGAATTGCTTGCATTCTTGTTCTCCGAAGCCACCCAAAACTGTTTGAGTAAGTCGCATATATTCCATGTTATCTGGTGAATCGAATACTTGATATTCTGGATGGTTATCGGTCCATTTATTCAGGTTTCGACAGTTTTTGTTCGCAACTTTTCCTATCAGACTCGACATTTTATCCTTCGAGTTGTTCTCTTTTGACCATTCATCGTTTTCTTTGATATACAATGTTTCACGTTTCATGTCGGTACAGTGAAGAGGACGCTTGTAAATATCCAATTCTTGTAACTTGTTGATTAAAATGCGTGAAATGCCTCCTACGTAACCCAAACGACCCGTTTCGGTCAGGTCTTCTATGTCTAATTCCATATTCTCGATGAACTCAGACATATTTATCGCATCTTTACATTGTTCATTCAAGAAGAAATTCAGATTGAACTTCTGGTTGTTGTTGTTTATGGTTTGATTTTCGATATGCGAACCACCTATTTTGACTGCCTCGATGAGTTGTTTCTGTAATTCTTGGTTTTCTGCTTGTTGCTCCTGGATTTGCTTGGATTGGTCGAGCATGAGTTGTTTGAATTCCTGGTTTTGTTTCAATAATTCGATGAAAACATCTGGTTCGGGCATTTTTATCGGTTCTATTATGGGTTCTTCTTGCATAGATGGAATCTTTTTGCATCTTTGTTGATGTTTCCACAATCCGGACGCCGTTTTGAAGGGTTTTTCACAATTTTCACAAATGGCGTTTTTTGATTTCCAATTAGTTCCATTTAGTTCCATATTATGTTTGCGTGTGGTTATATGTCTTGACCAATCACTATTTTTACTGCATTTAAAGTTACATTTATTACAATGAAATATTTCGGCGTTTTTCGGCGTTTTTATTTTTTCCATTTACACTGTAATATGGAAATACATTTTACGCCTAAATCATTTTGCGTCAAAATAATAAAAAAAAGTATGCAGTCAACTTTTTTAAGGAAAAATCGAAATCAAAGCATTATGCTTTGAACGTGTTTTTTAAAAACTTCAGATTCGGAAACTATTTTGTAAAAATGAAAATTGGACATTTTAAAAATGTCCAAAAATGAAAAAATCTACAGAGAGTTGGAATTTGAAAAATCATCTTTTTGGAAGAATAGAAAATATCTATACTATATAATGAAATGTCTACCAAAAGAGCCGTAAACGATAATTGCCCATGTAATTCGGATAAAAAATGTAAAAAATGTTCTAGCAACATGCATGTCGAGTTTGGACCTCGAACATCAGAGCAACTACAATGGAGAGATTGTACAATACAACGTTTTAAACACATAAAAGAACCCCATTGTCGCGTTTGTGGCGATACAACAGAACTTGTGCAAATACAAACGCAAAATGGAGATAGGGTTTTTTGTGATTTCTGTTATAATGTCCAACTGATATGTAAAATAAACCGATTTATTTCATTTTGAAACATACATATTTTGAACTATGTATATTTATGTAAAGAGAACATTTTATGAAAAAATTGATTTTACAATCAAGATTCAATATTTATCGATTTTTTTGGAAATGCTCAAATAAAAAGGGACTTTGCTCCTTTTATTTATTTTTATTTTTGTGATATTTATTCGTCGATCATAACTACATCCATCTCGTTAACTGCTTTTTTTAAATTGGAACATATGGTTCGGAAGGTTTTAAATTTTATGCTAGGTGGTCTCTTTAGACCAGCAGAAACAGTTAGAGTTTTTTCAATATAGGTAATATACTCATCAAGCTTAGATATAAAAGCTACGATATACTGTTTTTCGGAGAGGGTAATGGATTTTCTGAAAGTGTGTCCGCGAACCTTTTTGATATATTTGACCGGGAAAGGCTCTATATTATCATGACAAGTATAAAAGACACTAACAATCGAAACTGGACCGTCGTGGGAGTCTATTGTATACACGTTCAATGGATACGAACCGCATATCAAGTGATCCAGTTCAGATTGAAGTGCACCCCCAAATGTTAATACTTTTTGAAATTTCTTAGTGAATGATGCTGGTCTCCCATAACTATTCCCGATGATCTGCCAACAATAATACGCCATTTTAAATAACCTGCAAGTTTCAGCACCCAAACTTAGCCAGAACTGGTCTTTGGAAACAGAAGGGTCGATGTAAGAGGTGGCATATTCAGATATATAATTGCAAACATCATTGTTCAACGGAAGGGTGGATAAAATATCCAGATAACTATTTACACGAATCCTACTTTCGGGGATATACTGCATTGCGTGTGGTGGATTTTGATTAGATTTAATTGTGTTATAGACAGTTTCACAAATCCAAATCAATTTTATATAAAATTCGTCGTATAGAGAAAGTTTATACCGTTATTTGTTCACCATCACTTCTTTGATGACTCCCCTGATTATTCTGTCTTTGAATTGCTTGCATTCTTGTTCTCCTAACCCACCCAAGACCGTTTGGGTAAGCCGCATATATTCCATATTATCCGGAGAATCAAATACTTGATATTCTGGATGGTTATCGGTCCATTTATTCAGGTTTCGACAGTTTTTATTAGCAACTTTTCCTATCAGACTCGTCATTCTCTTTTTTGAATTGTCATCTTTTGACCATTCATCGTTTTCTTTGATATACAATGTTTCACGTTTCATGTCGGTACAATGAAGAGGACGCTTATAGATGTCTAATTCTTGGAGTTTATTGACCAAAATACGTGAAATGCCTCCTACGTAACCCAAACGACCCGTTTCGGTCAGGTCTTCTATGTCTAATTCCATATTTTGAATGAATTCGGACATATTTATAGCATCTTTGCATTGTTCATTCAAGAAGAAATTGAGGTTGAACTTTTGGTTGTTGTTGATATTGGTTTGATTTTCGATGTGCGAACCACTAATTTTGACTGCATCGATGAGTTGTTTCTGTAATTGTTGGTTCTCTGACTGCGTTTCTTGGATTTGTTTGGATTGGTCAATCATGAGTTGCTTGAATTCTTGGTTTTGTTTCAATAATTCTATAATCATTGCTGAATCGGTTGGTTTTGCGGGGATTTCTTGTTCATCATCTACGGATTCCTGCGTTGGAACGCATTTTTGTTTGTGATTCCACAACGACGAAGCATGTTTAAATTGTTTACCACAATTACAAGAATAAACCTTATTTCGGGATGGGATTTTTAGGATTTCTCCTTCGTCATTGTTCGTATTTGTTCGTATTTTATGTTTACGTGTGAGTAAATGTTTTTCATAGTCTTTTTTATTGCTCGTATTGTAGTTACAACATTTACATTCAAAATTTTTGGGATTTTTGGGATTTTCTATGTTCGTCATTTTTCGTATATTATACGAAGATAAAAATCCCCTAAATCCTTTCGCACCAAAATAATAAAAAAAAGTATGCAGTCAAATATTTCAAGGAAAAATCAAAATCAAAGCATTATGCGGTGAACGTGTTTTTTAAAAACTTCAGATTCGGAAACTATTTTGTAAAAATGAAAATTGGACATTTTAAAAATGTCCAAAAGTGCAAAAATCTCTAGAGAGTTCAAATTTGAAAAATCATACTTTTTGGAAATAATAGAGATAATCGGGATATTTTTTCGTTGTCATTTAAATTTTAAATATTTATAAACATGTATTTTGTTTACTGTATTTATAGTGTGATAATTAACAATATATTTTCGGGACATTTTTACCGTTGTTATACACCGACAACGCAAAAATATTCCAACTATTTTCGTGTTATAAAAAATGCAGAAACATTGGGGAGAAATATCGGGTAAATTATCGGGTGTTGTGTAAAGATTGTTATTATATTCAAATGAATATGTAAAACAATTACAAGCGTATTAATTGTTTTACGAATATTTTCAAATATTATTAGGATTATATTGTATAGTATTCTGCAGATTTAGCGTAAGTTTATCCTTTCTATCTTGGTCGTGTTGTTTTTTCGCAGAACATCCTCGATAATGAGCAGATAATGCTCGTGTGTTCTTAGCAACATAATTACAAAATTCACACGTAGTATCTTTGGATGCCGAAGAAGCAAATATTCGGGACAAATAATGTTCCAAACCAGGTAGTTTGAGGTCGTCAACTTGAGAAAGTAATTTTTGTTGATAATCTTTGATGGTTTTGATGTGCGTTAGTTTATTATTGGCGAAATTCTGGTATTCTTTATTAATATCGCCTAAGAATTCTCTACTTAGACTAATTTGTTCTCCTCCACCTGTTTCCAGATCATCAAGACAAGATTTAAAATAGTCAATCGCATCTATAGCAAGTTTAATTTTATCTGCATTATAGTTTACTTCATGAAGATATACGAGAACATTATTGTCATGGATTTCAATTTCAAAATTATTCTTATTAGCGATACCGAAATGTTGAGCAAGCATAATTCCACAGCAGTTCTGGGTTTCAATGTCTCTCAGGAATTTTGTTACTTCGTCTTGTGACACATTTTTATTGTAATTTTTGTTTTCAAAAATTATGGTTGGCTTGTCTCTTCGCTTCATAATTATGTCTCCTGTTTCTTTTGTAGTCCCCACAGATTCTATTTGAGCGGTAGGGTAGAGAGGGTGAAGAACATTGAAAAGAATATTTTCGGATATTTTTCCTTTTGCAGATGAGTTCTCCATTTTTCTTAATAATTCGTTAATATTACTACAAAGATTGTCTTGAACACTATTATTACCCGAAGATATATCTTTCAATTCAGACAATCGAGAGTCTAATCTCTTCTCGGTAGATGTAATAAGAGAGTTCATAAGATTCTGAGAGTTCAAAAGAGTATTTGAGAACTTTTCATCAAGAGAAGACGAGTATTTCTCAAGAACGTCTTTGGTTAGTGTGGAATTCATAAGGGTCGTTGTATCTTGATTTATACTATTTTGAAGTTGTTGCAGAGAAGCGTCAATATTTTTATGGAGAATCTCTTGATTTTTTGGAATAATTTCACTTACCATAATGCGAGTTTTGTCCAAAAGAGAGTCATTATACTCTTTTACGATTGGTCCTACCTTTTCTGTGGCATTTGTTGACAAAATGAGACGCATGTCTTCCATATAGTCTTTCTTGAAGTCCAAAAACTTGAGTGTAAAAATATTTCCGAGTTCTCCTTGGTTCTTCGTTATGGTATCTTCCATATTATTTACTTGACCTTGGAGAGTTTTTATGCTATCTATAAGTGATGCGGCAATATTTCCGTCCAAAGTTGGATTAGTATTTCGTAAAAGGGTATCCAGAAGGTCAACGAAGAGAACATTCATGCTTTCAAAATT
>Ga0209223_10004303_pt1 | contig 13078 bp, 14 predicted proteins | sample COG_06_FD_184750 | JGI IMG/M metagenome (GOLD analysis project Ga0209223, IMG submission 184750) | Pelagic Microbial community sample from North Sea - COGITO 998_met_06 (SPAdes) (version 2) | ecosystem: Environmental > Aquatic > Marine > Neritic zone/Coastal water | place: Helgoland, sampling...
TTCAAGTCTTTCAACTCAATTGCGAGGACAATGTCAATACATTATCAAGGAATATTAAGCTACTTTGATAACAGAAGTACAAATGCTTCAGCAGAATCTTTTAACGCAAAGATTAAAGCTTTCAGAGCACAATTTAGAGGCGTGAGAAATATTCCATTCTTCCTTTTTAGACTAACAAATATTTTTGCTTAATTATGGAATCCCACAACTTTTACGACTGATCCCAATTTAGAGGCGTGAGAAATATTCCATTCTTCCTTTTTAGACTAACAAATATTTTTGCTTAATTATGGAATCCCACAACTTTTACGTCTGATCCCTGATCCCTCAAAACTTCGTTTCGGGGTTTCTGGAAAACAAAAAAGTCTACACTTTCGTGTAGACTTTATTCATTCGTGGGCAATGAGGGATTCGAACCCCCGACCCCCTCGGTGTAAACGAGGTGCTCTGAACCAACTGAGCTAATTGCCCGTAGCGGTGGCAAATATAGAACCTTTGTTCGATGTGACCAAACTTTTTTTTAATTTTTATTGTAAAATTTCAGCTACTACAAATGTACTCCCGCCAATATAAATACAATCATCAATAGCTGCATTCTTACTCGCATTTTCATATGCCTCATTTACAGAAGAAAAGACTTCTCCTATCAAACCAAATACCTTTGCTTTAGTGCAAAGTGTATCCATATCCAAGCCTCTTCCTAAATTAGGTTTGCAAAAATAATATGTTGCTTTTTTGGGAAACAAAGGTAAAACGGCTTGCAAATCTTTATCATCCACCATCCCTAACACGATATGCAAACGATCGTAAGATTCCTTTTGCAACTGTTTCATCGTATAGGTCAAGCCTTCTTTATTATGTGCTGTATCGCATATTGTTTTAGGTGTATCTTGTAAAACCTGCCATCTCCCAAGCAACTTGGTGTTTTTAACTACAGAACTCAAACCTAACCGTACAGCATCATCAGAAATTGAATACCCTTTATCTTGTAATACTTTTATAGTTTGATGTACCGACTTGCTATTATTCTTTTGATAATCGCCTAATAAATCCGACGCAATACTTTCTGAAATCAACTCAGAAGCCAAAAATAATTCAGCATCATTCTCTTCTGCCAATTGATTAAAAACAGGAAGAGTTTCCTCTTGATATTCACCTATAACAACTGGAATATTTTTTTTGATAATTCCCCCTTTTTCAAGGGCAATTTTTTCTAAAGTATCCCCCAAGAATTGTGTATGATCCAAACCAATATTTGTAATCAATGAAACCTCTGGAGTTATAATATTTGTTGAATCCAATCTTCCTCCCAAACCTACTTCTACCACCGAAAAGTCAACTTTTTCCTCACTGAAATATTCAAAAGCCAAACCTACTGTCATTTCAAAAAAAGAGAGATAATTCTCTTCAAAAAAAGACTTATTCTTTGCAGTAAACTGGATTACATTTTCCTCAGGGATCTCTTCTCCATTTATTTTGATTCGCTCTCTAAAATCGACCAAATGGGGAGACGTATACAAACCAACCTTATAGCCTGCTTCTTGCAACACAGATGCCAACATATGACTACAAGAACCCTTTCCATTGGTACCAGCAACGTGAATGGATTTAAAATTTTTATGAGGATTTCCTATATGATCAACTAACAAAAGGGTGTTGGATAAATCTTTTTTATATGCGGCAGCTCCCTGTCTTTGATACATAGGTAACTGTACAAACATCCAGTCTAAAGTTTCTTGATAATTCATGTATGTTTTCTTAAAAATAACAGCAACTAGAAACCTCTAGCTCAATAAAAATATGTGATTTATTCAGACAATGAAAAATGATAGATAATTCTTCCCTTTTGAACTGATGGAGCATCTGGAGCGGCACTCCATTTAGTTTTTAGCGCAGCTTCTTTTGCGGCCTTATACAAACAGGGTGATGATTCCGTGGTTCCTTTAGCACCAGGAGTGGCGTTGATTACTTTCCCTAACCTATCTACCTGAATACTGACAACCACCGTACCACCTACATTACAGTCCGAACTGATTTTGGGTTTTCCAACGGCTGTTCTACCACTTAGACTGTAATTTCCATCTCCACCTGAGCCTCCATTTCCATAGTATTTTGAAGAATTTGGATCTCCTAATTCGTTCCCTTTCAAGCCAGATTGATCATCATCCCCTTCTCCTTGAGCGACATCTCCATCTGATAGGCTTCCATTCAATAAATTGGACAATGCATTTTCCGTTTCTTTAGATGGTTTTGGAGCTTCTTTTACAACAGGCTTTTTTACCTCTTTTGGTTTTTCAACTGGAGTCGGAGCAGGTTTCTTTACCGTTTCTTTCTTTTGAATCACCGGGGCCTCCTCCGTATTTTGGGTGAGCACCTCTTCTTGAATTTCTTCCACTGGAGTCTCTGCTACCTTTGGAGTTTCCTGTTGAGGCTGTTCTGGCACGGGTGCTGATTTTACAGTTTCTTGCACTTTAGGTGGTCCATTCCCAACTTCTGAAGTACCAAAATTTATGGCTATTCCGTATTCTTCAGGAGGATCCATATAGCGCATCCCAAAAAACAACATCAACAGCAAGATTGATGTCATTAGAACCAAGGTAATTACCGCTGATTTTTGTTTATGTTTTGTTTCTAAATACTTCATAGGACTTCCTACATACCTTTAACGGCGAGTATCATCTTAATTTTATTTCTATTGGCAATATCAATTACATGCATGATTTTTTTATAGGAAACTTCTTGATCCCCACGAATCACCAAAGTCTTCCCATCCTCTGCTGAAAACTCCTTTTTAATTGCACTTTCAAGATTTGCCTCAGACACTTCCGTTCCGTCCATAAAAAACTTGGCATCTTTAGTAATTGAAACTGCTATAGTTCCTTTATTCTCCGTTTTCCCACCTGCTTTTGGTAAAATAACATCTATCGCATTTACCGTAACTAAGGTGGATGTCAACATGAAGAAAATCAACAACAAGAAAACAATATCCGTCATAGACGACATATTGAAACTTGGATCTACTTTATTTCTACCTTTTATATTCATCTATCACAAATATTAAACAGGTTCATTTAATAAATCCATAAACTCAACTGTTTTAGCCTCCATTTGGTATACGACTTTGTCCGTTTTTACTACCAAATGATTGTATGTTATATACGATATAATCCCAACGATCAATCCGCCAACGGTTGTAGTCATCGCAGTGTACAAACCATCTGCTAGCAATTTGATATCAATTTGTCCACCCGCATTGGCAATCTCATGAATGGAAATAATCATTCCAATTACAGTTCCTAAAAATCCAATCATCGGCGCAGCCCCTGCTATGGTTGCCACAACGCTTACATTGGTTTCTAATTTATATACTTCTAATTTTCCTGTATTTTCTATAGCCGTATTGATATCCTCTAAGGGTTTTCCAATTCTAGAAATCCCTGTTTCAATTAAACTTGCTACGGGAGTTTCTACATTAGCACACAAAGATTTTGCAGCTTCTAAATTCCCATTTGCTACATGATCCTTGATTTGTTTCATAAAATCTTTATCAATTTTACTTGCTGCCTTGATTGCAAAAAATCGTTCAAAATAGATATACAAGGTAACTGCAAGAAGTACTAATAAAATGGCAATAATAATCTGACCACCTACACCACCTTCCATAATTAATTTATAGATAGACAATGTTTTTTCTTCCGAAACTAATTCATCAGCAGTTATAGCAGCCTCTTGAAACAATGATAACATATGTAATATATTTTTGTTAGGTATTTAATGGAAACGAAAATACGAATAGTAAATTGTTTTTGATTTAATAAATTCAGAAATATTCGCACTTAAAATAGATCCCAACAAAAAAGGAGCCATTCTTACGAGTAGCTCCTTTTTTATTTTATAAAATATAAGATTCTAGTGCAATACTAGATTTACCATCACATATCCAACTCCTCCTAATACTATTGTATAAGGTAAAGCCATTTTTACCATAGTTCCGTATGATAAGTTGATCAACGGCGCTAAAGATGAAGTCAACAAGAACAAGAATGCTGCCTGTCCGTTTGGTGTTGCAACACTTGGTAAATTTGTACCCGTGTTAATAGCAATTGCTAACTTTTCAAAATGCTCTCTATCGATTTGCCCAGCTTCAAATGCTGCTTGTACTTCACTAATATAAACAGTAGCTACGAATACATTATCACTAATTGCAGACAATACTCCATTAGCTAAATAAAACAATCCTGGTTGCGCATCTGGATCTTGATTTAAAGCCCAGTTGATAATCGGTGTAAATAAATGTTGATCATGAATCATTGCAACAATCACAAAGAAAACAACAATCAAACCAGTAAATGGTAACGCTTCTTCAAAGGCATGACCTAATGCATGCTCCTCAATGATTCCCATAAATGCTGTTTGGAAAACAATCAATCCTAATCCAATAAATCCAACTGGTGCTGCATGTGTTGCCAATCCAATGATCAATAAAACAGCGGCTACACCTTGAACAATTAATCCATATTTTTCTTTTTCCGTTCTTTTCTCATCCTCAGCTTTTGTATACCCATCAATAATTTGGTTTACGATTGCAGGTCTTTTTGCTCCAAAACCAAACCATCCTGTTAACTCTAACAATACTGTAATTAACAATCCGAATAAGAATACAGGAATAGTAATAGGTCCCATTTGGAAGAAGAATTCAATAAAATCCCATCCCATTCTTTCTCCAATCAACAAGTTTTGTGGCTCTCCTACCAAAGTACAAACTCCACCTAATGCAGTACCAACTACACCATGCATAATTAAACTTCTTAGGAAACTTCTAAACTGCTCTAAATTCTCACCACTTAACTGAGTTTTATCAATTACACCGTCCCCATCATAATCTGTAGAACCTGAATGTATTTTATGATACACACCATAAAACCCAACAGCTACACTAATCAATACTGCTGTTACGGTTAAGGCATCAAGGAAAGCTGATAATACAGCCGACATAAATACAAATAATAAGGATAAGGCTACTTTAGACTTTATTTTTGAAAAGATCTTACTAAAGATATACATCAATAGTGGCTTCATAAAATAAATACCCGCTACCATAAATACAAGTAACAAAACTACTTCTAAGTTTTGATCAACTTCATGATACGCATTATGCGGAGTTGTTAAGCCTAACAATAACACTTGAATTGCTAACAAACCTCCAGATTGTAATGGATAACATTTTAACGCCATTGCTAACGTAAATATGAATTCACCAATAAATACCCATGCAGATACAGTTGGACTTACAAAATAAATTGGAATGTTTATGATTAAAAAGAAAATCATGGTGATCTTGAACCATGATGGGCTAGATCCTAAAAAATTTTTGAACATAATAGTTAATTTTTGAGCGCCTAAACTACTAAATTCTATCAAGCTAACCGTACTTTTCATAGGTTTTCTTTACGCAAAGCGTTTCGTTATTTAAAATAATCATTTTGATAAAAATCATCAGACAATTTTAAAAACTACATTATTAGGATTCAAAATATTAATAAATAGTTATTTTAATCTTTACAAATTCTACAACAAAACCTCAAATTCGTTGCTTTTTAACACGGAAAAAATAAATACCAATAGATAAAACAAACTTTTGACATCTTTTAACAAAAAAAATCACAGTAAAACCTATTCACAAACCAATCCACTACTATGGTCCTTTTTTGCTCCGGTCACACTTTTTAAACAATTTACTTTCCCTTCTACTCTTAACAGACCAAGAAAGGCAAATATCAAGGCCTCTTTGAACTCCACCAATTTATTTTCAGGAATCATAAAAGTAGACGTTGAATGATATCGAATTCGTTCTAATAAAAAGTCATTATAAACACCACCGCCAGTGACCAAAGTTTTTGATGATTTGTTTTCGCCTACAATATTTGCGATTTGAATGGCAACATGTTCCACATAAGTTCGAAGGATGTCTTCAGTTTCTAGATTATACTCCTTTATAATAGGAAGCACATTTTTTTCAACAAACTCAAAACCTAAAGATTTAGGATAATTTAATTTAAAGAAAGGGTCCTGGTTCAACCTCTTCAATAATTTTAGATTAATACAGCCTATAGATGCTAGTTCTCCTTTATTATCAAATTCTTTACCGATCTCTCTTGCAAAATAATTCATCACAATATTTACAGGACAAATATCAAATGCGATCCTTTGTTTGTTTTTTTCGAAAGACACATTTGCAAAACCACCTAAATTCAAACAAAAATCATATTCCGAAAAAAGTAATTTATCTCCTATAGGAACTAAGGGAGCGCCTTGACCACCCAATTCTACATCTTGTGGTCTAAAATCGTATACAACCTTTTTATTTGTAATTTTTGCAATCTCTTTCCCGCAACCAATTTGCATGGTAAACCCTTCTTTTGGTTTATGAAAAATCGTATGACCATGTGAAGCAATCAAATCCACCTTCTCAATCTCAAAAGATTTTATAAAAGCATTTACAACTTCACCTATATATACTCCATATGCATAATCTAGTTCTTTTAAGTCCTCAGGCTGTTTATGAAATGCTGCCTTTAAAGCTTCAAGCCAATATTCAGGGTATGCATAGGTTTCACTGTATATAATTTCATAGTGATAGATTCCATCATTTTCAAATTTCACATAGACTACATCCATTCCATCAAGGGAAGTACCCGACATAACTCCAATACCGTAAATCGTTTTTTGCATAATTCTAAGTTCCTAAACAAATGTAGTTTTTTAGATTGATTGAGCTAAAAATTATGATTTAAAATTAAATGTACCTTTTAAAATTTACTATATTGAATTTTCTAAAATAAAAACAACGCTTATGAACTTTCAATTATCAGAAGAACATATAATGATTAGAGATGCGGCTAGAGATTTTGCTAAGTCAGAATTGCTACCAGGTGTAATTGAACGCGATGAAACACAAACCTTCCCTCATGAACAAATAAAAAAAATGGGAGAACTTGGTTTGATGGGTATGATGGTCTCTCCGGAATATGGAGGGAGCGGTATGGACACCATTTCTTATGTATTGGCTATTGAAGAAATTTCTAAAATAGATGCCTCAGCGGGAGTTGCTATGTCTGCAAATAATTCTTTGGTATGTTGGGGTTTAGAAAAATATGGAACCGAAGAACAAAAACAAAAATATCTAAAGCCTTTAGCGAGCGGAGAAGTATTGGGAGCTTTTTGTTTAAGTGAACCCGAAGCTGGTAGTGATGCTACATCGCAAAAAACCACTGCCATTGACAAAGGTGACCACTATCTATTAAATGGCGTAAAAAACTGGATTACAAATGGAGGAAATGCAAGTATTTATTTGGTTGTAGCACAAACCGATATTTCAAAAGCCCACAAGGGAATCAATGTTTTTATTGTTGAAAAAGACACTCCAGGATTTAAAGTTGGTAAAAAAGAAAATAAACTAGGAATCCGAGGTTCTGACACCCATTCATTATTATTTACAGATGTAAAAGTTCCAAAAGAAAACAGAATTGGAGAAGATGGCTTTGGATTTAGATTCGCCATGGAAACTCTTTCTGGAGGAAGAATTGGAATTGCAGCACAAGCCCTTGGAATTTCTTCTGGTGCCTATGAGCTGTCATTACAATACAGCAAAGAACGTAAAGCCTTTGGAAAAGAAATAAGCAAACATCAAGCAATAGCTTTTAAACTTGCCGACATGGCAGTTGAAATTGAAGCAGGAAGATTTTTATGCTTGAAGGCTGCTTGGGACAAAGACCAAGGGTTAAATTATGATTTATCTAGCTCCATGGCAAAATTGTACTGTGCAGATAGTTCAATGAAAATAACTACAGAAGCCGTTCAAATTCATGGGGGCTATGGTTTTGTAAAAGAATACCATGTAGAAAGAATGATGCGTGATGCTAAAATCACACAAATTTATGAAGGAACCTCAGAAATTCAAAAGATTGTAATTTCTAGAGCGGTACTTAAATAAAGAAGCAGGAAGCAGGAAGCAGGAAGCAGGAAGCAGGAAGCTAAATATATTTTCTCAATTCAAAACTCAAAATTTAACTTTAAAAATTTTAGTTTAAAAAATGGCAGAACCTTTAAAAAATATGTTCAACGAGCAATTTGTTGTGCCCTTCTCAGAAATTTGTGAAAAGCATATTGAAAACTTCGATGTAGAACAATTTTTAAAATTCGTTTTTGATAAAAACTGGATTCATCTAGAACTCAAACCCCGAATCAAACATATTGCCACAGCCATTCACGATCAACTTTCTGAAGACATTATTGAGAACCTACAGCTGATCACAGTAATTTCGGAGGATATTAGAATTAATCAAAACAAACAAGACACTTTTGAATACCTAGTCTTATGTGATTATATTGAAGTCTACGGATTACAGGAATTGCAAGCCTCATTAGAAACTATTGAAAAAGTAACTATTTTAGCAAGTTGTGAATTTGCCATTAGACCGTTTCTATTAAAATACCCAAAAGAAACTTTTGCCCAATTGATGGAATGGAGTTCTCACGCGCATTCCTCTGTGAGAAGGCTTGCTTCTGAAGGTTGTCGACCTAGATTACCTTGGGGAATGGGATTGCCATTTTTGAAAAAAGATCCGAGCCCGATTTATCCCATAATAGAAAATTTAAAAGATGACCCTTCTTTGTATGTAAGAAGAAGTGTTGCTAATAACATCAACGACATTTCTAAGGAACACCCCAAAGATGTTTTAAAACTATTAAAGGATTGGAACGGTTTTTCTGAAGAAAGAAATTGGTTGGTAAAACATGCGGCAAGAACTCTTTTGAAAAAAGGAGACACAAAGGCACTACAACTTTTTGGCTATGGAAATATAACTAATTTTGAAATCAGCAGCTTAAACCTAAAAGAGAAAAAAGTTACCGTCGGCTCTTATTTGACCTTTGATTTTTCCATCACCAATAAAAGTAAAAACAATCAAAAAGTTAGATTAGAATATTTCATCCATTTCCTCTTAGCAAATGGTTCTCTATCCAAAAAAGTCTTTAAGATTTCTGAAAGAGATATGAATGCTAATGAAACACTACATTATGAAAGAAGGCAATCCTTTAAAATCATAACCACAAGAAAATATTATGCAGGTGCACACAAAGTAAGTTTGGTGATTAATGGTATTGAAATGGAAACGCAAAGTTTTGAACTGACTAGATAAATTCCATTTTTAATATGTAATTCATTTCAAGTTCTCGATATTACTTTTTCCAAAAATCACTCGCACTGACAACATAAATCACTCGACTGACCCAAACTACTCTACAGGAAAGTCAAAATATGTATTCGGGTAAGGTTCATCTTTTAAGGTAAAATGCCACCATTCACATTTATACGGCTTGAAGTTATGAGCTAACATAACATCTCTTAATAGCATTCTATTTTTATGTTGTTTTTCTGTGATAGAAGTATCATCAGGCCAAGAAATTTTTCCAAAAAAATCATACGGACTTCCCATATCCAATTCTTTTTGAGTTTTGATATCTATCAAAGTCAAATCGACAGTACTCCCTCTAGTATGTACGGATTTAGCCGCTATATACTCTAATTTGAATAAGTCTCTTTTCTCAACATCCGGATAAAATTCAGCTTTCATTAAGGTATCATGTTCCTCTTTCGCCCAAGCTACAAAATGGTCTACGGCTTTTTGTGGACGGTATGCATCATATATTTTGATTCCCAACCCCTTTTTCTTTAAAGATCTCTGCACCTCTTTTAATTGTTTCATCGCTTCTATTGAAAGGATAGCTTTGGGTGCAAGATAGCCATGTATCGGTTTTCCTATAAAATTATGATTTCCAAAATATCTTATCTCTAATAAAATATCAGGTATTTCTACTTTAATCTCCTTAAAACCCTTGGGCCTATTCATTTGAGCAGACACATAAAATCCAGAAACAAGAATAAAAAAAAGGCATATAATTCTAGATATTAAGTTAAGTGTTTTCATCATCATAAATTTGAATACCAACAAATCTAATTAACTATATTTGCATTTCAATTAAGAATTATGACAAATAACGACATCTTAAAAAAATTAAGAGTAGCACTTCAATTAAAAGACACTGATATAGTTCATATTATGGGACTTGTGGATTTTAAAGTCACTAAAAGTGAAATAAATGCATTGTACAGAAACGAAGATCACCCAAAATATATGGAATGTAAAGATCAGTTTTTGCGTAATTTTTTAAACGGATTGATCATTCATAAAAGAGGACCAATGCCTCCAAAAAAGAATTCTAAATAACCCACTACTATAAACTTCTTAAACCATGAAAGAATATAAATTCATCAAACAAAAAAGTACTCCTATAAAAAAGGATACCGACTTTGAAAACCTACTAAATAGTTATGCAAAAACTGGATGGAGAGTTGTCAACTCATTTGTACATCGCGGTGTTGTAAAAGCTATTTTAGAGAGAGACAAGGACGAAACACAGAATTAACACATACAATATGAGCCTTAAAATTGCCTTTACAGATATTGACGGAACTTTATTAAGTAAAGAAAGAATTCCCTCAGAAGCACTAAAAACAGAAGTCGCTAGAATTTCAAAAAATGATATTCCATTTGTTTTGATCTCATCAAGAATGCCTAGTGCTATGTACCATATTCAAGAGGATTTGAATATAAAAAGCACTCCTATAATCTGTTATAATGGCGGACTCGTTTTAGTAAATAAAGAAAGCATACATTCGACAGAAATTGAGCATTCTATTTTGGAAGTAATCGCAGATTTAAATACTGAGAAAAAATTCCATATCAGTTTATACAATAATGACGATTGGTATGTAGAAGGAATGGATTTTTGGGCAAAAAGAGAAGAAAACAACACCAAAGTTACCCCAACTATAAAACCGATTGAAGAAGTTTTAGCGGATTGGAAAACAACCAATAAAGGTGCACATAAAGTAATGTGTATGGGTGATAAAGAAGAATTAGATATCGTGATGGAAAGTCTAAGTTTGGCTTTTCCGGATGAACTTCATCTATATAGATCTAAGGATACGTATATTGAAATCGCTAGTAAAGAAATCTCTAAACTAACGGGAATCAGCACCTTACTAAAAAATAGTTATAGTGACTTCTCACTTGAGAATTGTATTGCTTTTGGTGATAATTATAACGATATTGAAATGCTTAACGCCGTTAAAATGGGAGTAGCTGTTGAGAATGCCAAAGAAGAAGTATTGGCGATTGCAGATGATGTTACTGATACCAACCACAATGACGGAGTTGCAAAGGCCATTGCCAAGCATTTATAAAAAAACAACTAAACTAAACCATTATGAAAAACCTATTTATCATCTCATTCTTAACCGCTGTATTGTTTGTGTCTTGTGATAAAGAACCAAGTAAAAACGCTATGGTAGTAAAAGGTGAAGTAAAAGGGTTGAAGAAAGGTACCTTATTTCTTCAAAAAATTGATGACGGAATTTTATCTACTGTAGATTCTACTTTTGTAGAAGGAACTGGAGCATATCAATTAATTTCAGATTTAAACTCTTCTCAATTACATTTTCTCACTTTGGATAAAGACAGTGAAAAATCTATTCCATTTTTTGGAGAACCAGGAGAAATAACTATCAACACCAACTTAGAAAACTTTGTATTACACGCAAAAATTTCTGGTTCAAAAAACCAAGAAATTTTAGATCAGTATAATATTATTGCTTCACGTTTTCAAAATAAAAACCTGGAAATGATCAAGGCTAACTTTGAAGCCGTCAAAGAAAAAAATCAAGAAAAAATTGATAAGATTGCAAAGGAATCAAAAAACTTGCTTCGTAAAAAATATTTATACACTATTAACTTTGCATTGAACAATTCAGATTCTGAGGTAGCTCCTTATTTAGCCCTAAACGTTCTTAACAATGCAAACGTAAAATATTTAGATACAATTAATAATTCTTTAAGTCTAGAAATTAAAAATTCAAGTTACGGAAAAGAATTAAATTCTTTCATTGAAAAAATTAAATCTACTTCTGAAGAATAATTAATTTCCACAAAAAAAATAAAAGGGAACGTATTGATAACGTTCCCTTTTTTATTCTCTATATATTTTAAAATATTACATAGTTCTGAATCCTATCGATTATCTCCATCTAGCAAATCGCCTATGCCGCCTAAAATACTTCCTTCTCCCTGACTTTTACTTCCAGTTCTGGGAGCCATAGAAAGTACTCGATTTTCCAACCTACTGAAAGGCAACGACTGTATATAAACTTCTCCTGGTCCTTGCAGACTAGCGAAAAACAATCCTTCTCCTCCAAAAAGGGAGTTTTTAATACCTCCTACAAACTCAATATCATAATGTACTGATTGTGTAAAACCAACCAAACATCCTGTATCTACTTTTAAAATTTCTCCAGGCAATAAGGTCTTTTTAGTAATAGTTCCTACTGCATGTACAAAAGCCATTCCATCTCCTTCTAATTTTTGCATGATAAAGCCTTCTCCCCCAAACAAACCTCTTCCTAATTTTTTAGAAAATTCTATTCCAATAGAAACTCCCTTTGCTGCACATAAAAACGCATCTTTTTGACAAATAAACTTTCCTTGATTTTTAGATAAATCTAAGGGAACAATTCTACCAGGGTACGGAGAAGCAAAAGAAACATGTTTTTTTCCAAATTCTGTGTTTGTAAATACGGTCATAAACAAACTTTCACCCGTAAGTAATCTTTTTCCTGCAGAAAATAATTTCCCAAGCACCCCTTCCGATTGTCCTGACCCATCACCAAAAATTGTTGACATGGTGATTCCTGAATCCATCATCATAAAACTTCCAGATTCAGCAATAACACTTTCCTGAGGATCCAACTCAATTTCAACAAATTGCATTTCTTCTCCTTCAATTTTGTAATCGATAACGTGTGCACTCATATTTATTTTTTTAGTTAGGGAATGGAATGCCTACTTTTATAGTTACAGTTAAAACGGCTCATAAATGAATATATTTGAATTATGAGTAAAACAAAAAGATACGACAAGGACTTTAAAATTATGTTAGTTGAGTTAATGCTCTCAGGTCA
>Ga0209223_10004304_pt1 | contig 13076 bp, 11 predicted proteins | sample COG_06_FD_184750 | JGI IMG/M metagenome (GOLD analysis project Ga0209223, IMG submission 184750) | Pelagic Microbial community sample from North Sea - COGITO 998_met_06 (SPAdes) (version 2) | ecosystem: Environmental > Aquatic > Marine > Neritic zone/Coastal water | place: Helgoland, sampling...
AAGGTTCAGGTATAGGCTTTGCCCTTACCTCCAAAATCATCCATATGCACGATGGTTTAGTCCATATTAATTCGGTGCTTTCGGAAGGTACTGAGATAGAAATATCATTGCCGTTTTTGAAATAAAATTAATTCTAATCTCATTTTAATGTCAATCTAATATACCTCTAATACCAACGACATAACATTGCATGAAAATTAAAATCAAGCAATGAAGAACACCCCTTTAAACGACCAAAACTCACTCTTCTCACATGTAAGACAGGACATACCCGCTAGTATTGTCGTGTTCTTCGTAGCAATGCCGCTATGTTTAGGTATCGCACTGGCAAGTGGAGCACCATTATTCTCAGGAATTATTGCTGGAATTGTCGGTGGTATTGTGGTTGGCGCACTGAGTAACTCATCATTGGGAGTAAGTGGTCCTGCTGCCGGTCTTGCCGTTATAGTATTAACATCAATCCAATCATTAGGATCATTTGAAATTTTTCTGGTAGCAGTGGTCATTGCCGGAGTGTTGCAACTGATTTTAGGGTTCATTAAAGGAGGTATTATAGCCTACTATTTCCCTTCTTCAGTTATAAAAGGAATGTTAACAGGGATTGGAATCATTATTATTCTTAAGCAAATACCTCATGCCTTTGGTTATGACGCAGATTACGAAGGTGATCTTGCATTTATGCAATCTGACGGTGAGAACACTTTTTCAGAGCTCTTTAATATGCTCAATTACATCTCAACTGGTGCTGTGATTGTTAGTATAATTTCACTTACTATCCTCCTCGTTTGGGAATATTATCTCGCTAAAAAATTCAACATCTTCAAGTTGATTCAAGGGCCATTGGTTGCAGTGGTTATGGGAATAGTCTATCAAGTGATTATGAGTAAGTACCATCCCTCATTTGCAATTTCATCTGAACATTTAGTAAGTGTACCCGTTGCCACCAATGCTCGGGAATTTATAGGTCAATTTTCTTTACCGAATTTTGCACACATTGTGAATCCTGAAGTATGGATAATTGCTATTACAATTGCAGTTGTCGCCAGTCTTGAAACGCTCTTGTGCGTTGAAGCAACAGATAAACTTGATCCTGAAAAAAATATTACCAATACAAATAGAGAGTTATTGGCACAAGGAACTGGAAATATAATATCAGGACTTATAGGAGGACTTCCAGTCACACAAGTAATCGTTAGAAGTTCAGCGAATATTCAATCTGGTGGAAAGACTAAACTGTCTGCAATCGTTCATGGTGTTTTACTGCTTATTTGTGTGGCATTAATCCCAAGGTTATTGAACCTTGTACCACTTGCTGTTTTAGCCTCCATCCTATTTGTTGTTGGATTCAAGCTAGCCAAGCCACAACTCTTCAAACAAATGTACCGTCTTGGTTGGTCTCAATTTACTCCTTTTGTAGCAACAATTGTTGGAATCGTATTTACCGATTTACTGAAAGGAATAGCCATTGGATTTGTTGTTGGAATCATCATTCTGATCAAGAACAGCTACAAAAATTCTCACTTTTTACACAAGGAGGAAGTAATAAATGGTAAGCATAAAGTGAAAATGACCTTAGCAGAAGAAGTTTCATTTCTAAATAAAGGAGCAATTATTAAGGCATTAGATAGCCTTCCAATTGATTCAGAGTTGACTATAGACATGAGCAAATCTGCCAATATAGATTATGATGTTCTTGAGATCATTGATAACCATAAGGCCACAGCAAAATCGAAAGGAATTAATGTAAAACTCATCAATCGAGGAGACTTAGAGACTGCTGATTACTAAATAGTTGAACGCTTTAAGATGAAAAGACAAAGCATCACAATAGGAAGTAAATTTTTAGTACTACTGGATTTCTCTGAAACTTCTTTAGCAGCGCTGAGATATACCATTAAGCTGGCCAAAACTGTGCTAGGTGAAATCTCACTTTATCATGCAGCGAAAGCAGCTGATGTATGTGCAACGACTCATGAGCAACAAAAAATCCGTGAGCAGCTCGAGTCAATCATTGAAATGATTGAAACGGAAGGAATAAAAGCTCATTCCCATTACGAAACAGGCAAAACAAAAAAGCTCATTGGAAATAAAATAAAGTCGTATGAACCAGATGTAGTGGTTGTGGGTAAGGAGTCCAATATATCCAGCAAAAGCAGTCAAGTCACTAAATTCTTAATTGAGCAGTATGATGGTCACTTATTAGTTGTTGGCGACAATGGAGACTTTCAAGAAGACACGAAAATAACAGTTGCCTTAGATGGACTTTCCATTGAAGAAAACAACCTGAAAACGGCTTCAGACCTTGCTAAATGTTCTGAAAATCCATTAACAATTGTCAACATTACTGATGATCACCTAGGTTATAAACAATCCCCGTTTGACAAGTCTTGGGATGCCAGCGGAATAAAAAATTTCAAAGTTGAGCATTTCAAAAGCGAAAACATTGAGAAAGGGTTGAAGGAATATATCTCCAATAAAGAAGCTCAGTTATTGTGTATCAGTAGGAATACAAATAAAAAGAGCTGGTTCGATAAACTGATGGGGAAAACCTCTTGTATCACAAGCCTAATGAAGAACATCAATGTTCCAGTCTTAGTATTAAGTTAAATCAAATAAAAGAAATCGAAAATGGCACAAACCAAAGAATCTCAAACTGCAGTCACCCCCACAAGTTCATTGTACCTACTCGAAAAAGGAAACCAAAGGTTTCTTGATGGTGAGCGTCTAAAAAGGAACCTTCATGAACAAATCAAGCAAACAAGTACAGGACAATATCCTTATGCTGTTGTACTTAGTTGTATTGACTCACGTATCCCTACAGAAGTCGTCTTGGACCAAGGAATTGGAGATATTTTTAATGTGAGAATCGCTGGAAACTTTGTGAACGAAGATATCCTGGGGAGTATGGAGTTTGCCTGTAAAGTTGCCGGCGCCAAATTGATTGTGGTAATGGGACACACTTCTTGTGGCGCTGTCAAAGGCGCTTGTGATCAAGTGGAATTGGGTAACCTAACAGGAATGCTTCAAAAGGTAAAACCGGCCGTAGATGCCATAGAAGCTGAGATTAGGAATTCATCTAATGCTGAATTTGTTCAGCAAGTCGCTGACAAGAATGTTGAATTAACAATTGAAAACATTCAAACTGGAAGCCCTGTATTAAAAGAAATGCTGGATGAAGGAAGCATTGGTATTGTTGGTGCAATGTATTCTGTAGAAAACGGCAAAGTGGAATTTGGTAAAATATAGTTTTAAGTAAGTAGTATAATGTTTAGATGTTTGGAAGTAGCCTAAGTCCTTTAAAAAGGTGCTGGGCTACTTTGTTTTTTTAATCCCAAACTCTTTCTGATAGAAATCCATTATTGGCTGAAATGGGCCATACTTGTGCTGTTCTGCACTAAATCTATCTTCCCAAGGGCCATATGGTGTTGACACCGGTTTGAGTGTCTTATCTGGAAAATCCTTTTCAGGATTGGCTTTTTGTGGTCGCTGAAAACTATTGATATATGCAGCCACATGATAAGCTTGTTCATCTGTCAGCTTTGGATTGTCCCAAGTAGCAACTTCGAACGGCATGTTGGCCTTTATAAACTGCGCGGCAGTCAATACGCGATGCATTCCTGCCCCGTGGTTGTAAGTATCATCTCCCCATAATGGTGGATAAACATATTTCTCATTTGGATCAGGGCGTATCCCTTGTCCATTCGGGCCATGACAAACTTTACATTCCAATTCATATGTCGCTTTACCTTTTATTAAATCCGCCTTTTCTGCTGGTAATTCTACTTTAACAAAACCTTTGAACGCTAATTCTTGGGCTTCTGGCACACCTTCACTTAGCCATTCCATGTAGGCTACAATTGCTTCCATTTGCTTGCTTTCAACTGGCATGGCGATCCCATTCATACTCCGCTCCATGCAGCCATTGACCCGTTCCTCGATGGTACCCATTTTGTTCTCTCTTCCTCTAAATTGAGGGAAGCGGTTTGTAACCCCTACAAAAGAAGCTGAGCCCTGTACTGTCCCGGCCTTTAAGTGACAATTCTGGCAACTCAAATTATTACCGGCAAACTTCACTAAAGGATTTTTAGACATCGGACCCATATACTGAGAGGTTTCCGTAACCAGTTGATAACCGTATTTAATTAACCGATCTGATTTAGTGTCTTTTAAGTCAGTTGAAGCATCTCTTGGCCTCCATGCTGTATTTTGTACTTCATGTGCATTGAATGCAGCAGGATTCACAGCTATAATGACAACATAGACAAGTATAAGTAGTGCACCTCCCGAAACGACTGTTACTAATCGTGAAATCTGTTTTATGAAATTCTCTAAATCCATAGGTCTTAATGCACGTTCAATTTAATCAATAGATAACTAAAAAGTGTAATTAAATGTCAGGTCAAATTGGGTGAAATTAACCCGATTGATAATGTAGACAGGTTCATTTGCAATATCTTCATTCAAGAACCTATGCAAAACAAACAATTCCAAACTTGCTCCTTTAAGCACGTGCAAGGGTACATACTTAACCGCAAAATCTAAATTGACATTAGATGGCTGAGTGTACTTATTAGCGGCATAGTCCTCCTTAGGATTAGTCAAGCTATGTGAACCAATACTGGAGGTTAGTACAAACCTTCGCTTTTCATTCGCTACAATCCTTTGGTACTTTAACATTACTGAAGTTGCATTTCCCGAGCCTTCTATCCTAGCCCTTCTCTGTAAGGTATAAAAAGGTTCAACACCCCATTCTCTTGGTAGTAAGACCCTTCCAGCACTCCCTATGCTATTGAAGTTTAATTCTATTAAATCTGATTTGCCTTTCTTATCTAATCGCAAACCGAATGAATTTGAGTGCTTATCTGTAAAATACCTTAAGTCTGGATTTGCATTGCCCCCATCTCCTATTCTTTGTTGTAAAAGCCCTTGAGCTGATAAGGAGAGCCCATTCTCTTTTGAAAGTTGAATGGTTGTTTCAAGAAACATACTGTTTGAAATGTTCTCAACATAGTAATTCCAAAACTGAACCTTGATTTCATCCTGCTTTTGCCAAGTGACATTAAAAATGCCCAAATAGTCTGAAGATGTATTTTGATAATACAGACTTTTATTTCCATCTAAGCCAACACCTACATTGGCTTGACCAATAGAATTACCTAATTTTTGAAATTCACCTATGAACCGAGAGGCAATGCGATTAACCAAACCAGCCTTGAATTGCCATCCTTTTTTCGTTTCTAAGTTGTACCATAAACCTTGCAATGAGGTTGGAAATGGCCATTTCTCACCTTTGATCAATGGTGTGTTTTTCACAAAACGTCCAACTTCAAGAGAATGAGATTTATGGTTAAATAGCAGAGACAGTTCTGGTAATATAAATTCAGAGGTCCCAGTCATATTTCTTGGATGCCATAAATTTGACTCATACATCGGACCTGATCCAGTGATTGGGTCTGTGATCAATAAATTGTTGGTGCCATAGTTTATCAAACCTGCTCCAGTAGTTTTTATAAACAACCAATCAGCCGGTTTGTAAACTATTTTTAAATCTAAGGAAGAAACTACCACACCATAATCAGTGAGCTCACCTGCATTTAAAGTGGTCATTCCTCTTGTTACAAACCTGCCGGAAAAGTCAAGAAATGCTGTCTCTTTTTCTTGACCAAAGACATTATTTCCTTGAATGCTGAAAATCAACAGCACTAAAATAGTTTTCCAAAAAGAGCTCATGAATTATCTAATGAGGCAATTTCGATTTAAGCAGGCCATAAACATAGGTGCCCAATAATCCTGAAGCAACAGCAACAAGAATAACCAAGTAACCATTACCGACAAGTATGAACATAGGTCCGGGACAAGCTCCAGTCATTGCCCAACCCAAACCGAAGATGGTGCCGCCGATGAGATAGCGAGGGTAAGAAAATTGCTTTGGTGGAATGTTGATTTCCTCCCCGTCAATCGATTTCATTTTTCTACGCTTAATGATTTGAACCATGATGATTCCTATCACTACAGCAGATCCAATAACACCATACATATGGAATGATTGGAATTTGAACATTTCATATATTCTATACCATGAAACCACTTCAGCTTTTGTGAGTGTGATTCCGAAAAGGGTACCTAGGATTAAGTATTTAAAATATTTCATAGGTATCAAATTATAGGGTGAAGATAGTAGGGACGAGTAACCAGGTCATGATTAATCCTCCTATAAAAAAACCAATTACAGCGACCAATGAAGCTGGTTGCAAGTCACTTAAACCGCTAATAGCATGGCCAGATGTACAGCCTCCAGCATATCGCGTTCCAAAGCCAACCAAGAAACCTCCAACAACAATGATGATGATTCCTCTAAGGGTTAGTAATGATTCGAAATTGAATATCTCTGCAGGAAGTATTTCCTGACCGGGGTTTGCAATTCCAAGTGCAATTAGCTCGGTCTTGGTTACATCACTGATGCCAATATTAACTTCAGGCATAAGGTACTGGCTCGCAATAAATCCGCCAACCACAGTTCCAAAAAGGAAGACAAGGTTCCATATTTGCTTTTTCCAATCGAAATCAAAAAATTTCGTTGATTTACCGGCACCCATCATGGTGCACATCGTCCTAAAATTCCCAGAAACGCCGAAGCTATTTCCAAAGTACAATAAGGCAAACATTACTATAGCAATGATAGGCCCTGCAACCCACCAGGGCCAAGGAGAAGTAAGTAATTCCATAAGTCTTTTTTAAATTATTTCAGTGTTGAAGGACACACAAATGCTGTTGTTGGAATATCAGTTTCCAAAATTGCATCCATTCCCCCTTCTATATTCGTTACATTATCAAAGCCTCTTGATTTCAAGATTGATGAAAAGATCACTGAGCGATAACCGCCAGCACAGTGTACTTTGTATTCTTTATCTGCGTCAATCTTATCCATGTTTTCGTTGATGTAATCAAGTGCTACATTCTCTGAACCTTCTGCATGCTCTGCCTCCCATTCAGATGGCTTCCTAACATCTAGAATATCAACATGACCTGCTTTCATCTCTTCAGCCAAGGCATCAGCAGACACCGAATCAATGTGATCAATTTCTTTCCCTGCCGTTTTCCATGCAGTAATTCCACCTTTCAAGTAACCCAACGTATTGTCATAGCCTACTCTAGATAGCCTTGTCACCACTTCTTCCTCTTGTCCTTCATCAGCCAAAAAGATGATTGGCTGTTTCAAATCAGGAATTAATGCACCTACCCATGGGGCAAAACTACCGTCAAGGCCTATAAATATCGAATTTGGAACAAATGCCTCCGCAAATTGAAAACGATCTCGAGTATCTAAAACCAAAGCACCTTCATGATTGGCCATGGCTTCAAATGTATCTACATCAAGTGCCACATTACCCGTTTCTAAAACGACATCCATGTTTTGAGCACCAGTCTTATTGAGCATGGCATTTTGCTGAAAATATTGCGGTGGAGGTAAAATTCCATCAGTCACTTCCTTCACAAACTCTGCTTTAGTCATGTCTGCACGCAATGCATAATTTGTCTTTTTCTGGTTGCCTAAAAGGTCCGTTGTCTCTTTACTCATGTTTTTGCCACAAGCAGATCCTGCACCATGTGCTGGGTAAACAATTACCTCATCTCCCAAAGGCATGATCTTATTTCTAAGGCTGTCAAATAACATGGCAGCCAAATCATCTTTAGTAAGGTCAGATTTAATCGCTAAATCTGGACGACCAACATCACCAATAAACAAGGTATCTCCACTAAAAATAGCATGGTCATTTCGGTCTTTGTCTATCAATAGATAGGTCGTACTCTCTAATGTATGCCCAGGGGTATGTAAAACTTTAATTTTCACTTCTCCAATATTGAAAATCTCATTATCGGTAGCTAAATGAATGTTGTAATCAGTTGTTGCCGTTGGGCCATAGACTATAGTAGCCCCAGTCCTTTCGGCCAACTCCAAATGTCCAGAAACAAAATCTGCATGAAAATGCGTCTCAAAGATATATTTGATCTTTGCTCCATCTTTTTCTGCTTTTTCAATATAAGAATCAATCTCTCTTAATGGATCAATAATGGCTGCTTCCCCATTGCTTTCAATGTAATAAGCACCCTGTGCTAAACATCCGGTATATATCTGTTCTATTTTCATTTTACTCACTTATTCTAGTTCTAATCCCTTTACAAATCTTAACAAAGATGAGTTTAATTATTAATTCCCAGTGTAACTAATGTTACTCATTAACTTGATTAACATGTGCTGGATAAAAATCTTTCTGCTCTCCAATTAAGGCCTTCACAGCCTCATTTGTGTTTAAGAACATGTTGCCATCCATCTCTTCAAAGATTCCATTCCTATGAAATGAATCCCGTACAGGTCCAATTACACTGGTCATTACCAATTTCACCTTCATTTCTTGGAGTTCTTTGATCAATTCCTTCAATCCGTCTATGGCTGTAGCATCAACATAACTCACTGAGCTAGCATCCAAAACGACATATTTTAAATTTCCCTTTCTTATAGCTGCTTCTTTAATAATACGTTCCTTAATGGTTTGAATATTGATAAAGACATAGGGTGCGTCTACACGAATTATTAATAATTCTTCCCAAGTTTCAAGGTCATTAAATCGCTCGATATTTCTGAACTCGTGTGTTGCCTTCACCTTTCCTAAAAACGCCAGGTGAGGATAAGCCGCACGGTACATTAAGATTAAAATAGAAAAGACAATTCCAGAAACTATACCCGGCACCATACTGAAATTTAAGGTGACTAAAAAAGTAACTGATAGCAGTGCAAATTCAATTTTATCCTTCTTCCATAAATACCCAACATAAGGAATATCGATCAGGCCTACGATGGCCACCATTATGACTGATGCCAAAATTGCATGGGGTAAATTATAAAAGAGTGGCGTTAAAAAAATCAAGGTCAGCCCCACTAAAACAGCACTAATGATCGAAGATAATGGCGTATTGGCGCCAGCTTGAAAATTAACTGCTGATCTTGAAAAACCTCCCGTAACTGGGTATGATTGAAATAATGAGCCTACAATATTTGAAGCTCCTAAAGCCAATAATTCTTGGTTTGGAATTACCTTATAATCTCGTTTTTTGGCTTCCAAAGCCTTGGCTACAGAAAACGCTTCCATAAATGCCACTACAGAAATGGTCAGTGCCAATGGTATTAATTCGGCAAATTGCCCAAGACTAAAATCTGGTAATTTGAATGCGGGAAGCCCTTCCGGAATTTCTTTCACAATACTTACCCCTTTGCTATCCAATCCCATGAAATAGACGATCAAGGTGCCGAATACTACGGCAAGCAATGCGCCTGGAATCTTATTATTGATCTTTTTTACTCCTTTGATTAGAACAATCCCTCCTATCCCTATCACCAATGTTATCAGATGCGTCTGGTCAATTTTATAAAAAGCGTTCGCCACAATTTCATAGACCTTATTGCTCTTTTCAATGTCAACGCCTATTAAGTATTTGAGCTGATTAAGCCCAATGATCAATGCCGCTGCAGAGGTAAAACCACTTATAACAGGCTTAGATAAGAGATTAGTAATAAAACCCAATTTGAAAGTGCCCAACAAAAATTGAGATACACCCATAAAAAAGGCCAAAAGAATCGCGAAACTGATATAGGCATCTGTGCCTTCCATGGCCAGGACGGAAATCCCCGAAGCTACTAACAATGAATCCATGGCCACAGGCGCAACGGACAATTGTCTAGAAGTGCCTAAAATGGCATAAATGAGTTGAGGAACGATGGATGCATACAAACCATACACAGGTGGAAGGCCAGCAATCAATGCATAAGCCATCCCTTGTGGAATCAACATAATACCAACCGTAAGCCCTGCAAACAGGTCTCCGTTTAAGTGCTCCTTCTTATAATTGGGAAGCCATTGAAGAATGGGTAAATACGCTTTAATTCCTTTCATCTAAAAAATATGAAGCACAAAAGTAACCGTTTGTCATTCCTAAATAAGTAACTAAAGTTACATAAGTGAAACAACTTTTAAATGGAAGAATAAGTGGAGACTATACAAAAATAAACATGGCTATAGATGAGATCATTGTATTGACAAAACCAATAGAAAAATAGATCACAGTTAAAATGATTAGATTGTTTATCTTGTAGCATTAATTCAACCTTAATGCTATGCTACGTAACCTTACCCTTTGTTTATTAATTGTATTTTTTGGCTGTCAAGAACAAAAAGATTCATCCTCTTACTCTGCCCCTTCAACAAGAAATTATGAAGATTTAGTCAATCTTTTTAAAGAATGGAGAACCTTTGAAACCCCTCCTACACTTAATGGTGCCCCAGATTATACCGCTACAACATTTGAAAAACGTTGGCCAGAATTCAAACAATTACAAGCTAGATTGATGGCCATGGACACTTCCGGTTGGTCTGTGCCAGATCAAGTAGACTTCCATGTCGTCTGGGCTGAAATGAATGGCTATGACTTTAACCATAATATTCTTAAACCATGGCAAAGGGATCCAGCCTATTACAAATCACTTTGGATGGCAAGATCCGATGTGCCTGCGCATGAGGGTCCAACCCACCATGGCACCACTGAAATATGGACCTATGATTTTCCATTAAACTCAGATTCAAAAGCTAGTCTATTGAAAGATTTTCAAGTAATCCCTTCTTTGAACGAACAGGCCAAGGGTAATCTTACTGGAAATGCCAAGGACCTTTGGATTGCTGGAATTCGCGATATCCACGCTCAATCTGCTAACCTCAAATCTGTTCGTGAGCGAGACGGTATCAAGGGAGATGCTGATCTAGTAGCTGCCATCGATGCTGCAATTAAGTCAACTGATGAATTTGCTTCATGGTTGGAAGAGCAGGGCAAAACTAAGACTGGCCCTTCTGGAATTGGAAAAGAAAACTATAGCTGGTACATGCAAAACGTACACTTGGTGCCGCTCACCTGGGAAGATGAAGTGATGATTCTGAAACGTGAATTGGCCAGGGCCTGGACAGCTTTAAAGTTAGAAGAGCATAAGAACAGGGCTTTACCAGCATTGGTGGCTGCCAATACACCTGCTGAATTTGCAGCGATGTCAGAACGATCAGCCAAAAGCTTTATGAACTTTTTGGAGAAGGATGATATCGTAACAGTGAAAGACTATTTCGAACCAGCGCTTCGAGAACATTTTGGAGAATTTCAACCAGAAGAAAAACGAAACTTCTTCTCCATTGGAAGGCATTATGACCAGCGCCCGCTCTTCTCGCATTTTTACCATTGGTTTGAACTGGCCCGTATGGACAATGAACCTCACAAAAGTCCAATAAGAACGGGGCCAGTATTGTACAATATTTACGATTCTAGAAACGAAGGCACAGCCACCGCAGTGGAAGAAATGTTTATGGATGCTGGACTTTATGAAGACGATCCAAGAGTACGTGAAATTGTATACATCATGATTGCGCAGCGTGCGGCTCGTGGTTTAGGTTCATTGTATGCCCATGCCAACGACATGACCATGGAAGAAGCCGGTGGTATTCATTCTGAATGGACGCCTCGTGGTTGGATGAAGACTGAGAAAGAATTATTACTTTTTGAGCAACACCTTTATCTGCGTCAGCCAGGTTATGGCACCAGCTATATCACTGGTAAATATCTCCTTGAGTCCGCAATGGCGGAATATGCTCGAGTAAACGAAGGTAGCTTTGAACTGAAAAATTTCTTTGATAATCTGAATAGCATTGGAAGCATTCCTATCGCCTTAGGCCACTGGCAAATGACTGGTGTTGATGATGAGATTAGAAAGATCACTTCAAGAGATTAATGAACAAGTACATTCGTCATCTTTTATCTTCCTTATCGATCATTGTAATTATTATAAGTTGTACTCCAGCTGCTTCAATTGAAAGTTTTGATTACGGTACTCAAAACGAGGATGCCCGCGCCTATTTCCTCAAAGGCTGGGAAGAGATACTTGACAATGGCAGATGGTCAGTATCAGAAATGGCTTTTAGAAAGGCAGCTGAACTGGATCCTGATTGGTTATTGGGGAAAAGCATGGTGGCCAGGATTACGCAGAACCTTGAAGAACGTCAAGAAATACTTCAGTATCTAGAACAGAATTTAGACAAAGCAAATCCAGACGAAAGGATGCTGCTGGATGTAAATATCCAAAGCCATATCGCGGCTAATAATCGTGATCAAGGCATTGCTAATTCTCCAGAATTCAACAAACGAAGAAGGGAATTAGCAGAGTTGAATTTTGGCACATTTGCACACAAATACCCTGAAGATGATTATTTCAAAGCCGAATACATTGAATTTCTGAATCTAAACCATGGGGCTCAAACAGCCCTTGATTCAATAAAGCACTTGGCCAATGCTAGGCAGCAAAATTTGGGTTTCTATATCAGTTTTGCAGCTTCACTTGAATTGGAATTAGGAAATATCGATAATGCCGAAGAATTATCAGCTAAGTTAGATAGAACATTAACAGAGCCTTCATATTTAAGTCCAAAAGTGCTTAAGGCGCAAATATTAATGGCCAAGGATAGCATTGACGAAGCCTTCACATTAATCAATAAAGTGGTGGCGTCTGACTCGAAACATATCATTGCAAAGGGAATGCAGCAACGATTGAAACAAATGATAGAGGGCAAGTAATGTGACCTAGACAAAAGACTGCAAGAACACAAGTAAAATCAGTATTGGACAAACTACCTTTAAAAAGACAGGCCAAATCTTGTAGAAAAAGCTTTTCTCTAATTCTGGGAATCCAGCTTTCAATTCATTCAATAGAACATTTTTCTTAATTACCCAGCCTGCAAAAATGGCAATGGCAAGACCAAGGAACGGTTGACCATAAACCGTGGTTGCAGTTACCACAAAATCGAAGAGTTTTTCGAAATTAAAGATGATAACAATACTTACCAGCCAGAAAAAACCGCCCGTAAACCAGCTTGCTTTTTTACGCTCTATTTTTCTACTATCCTGAACATAGGCCACAACGGGCTCAAGCATGGCAATGGAAGAGGTCAAAGCAGCAATACTCATCAAAAGAAAAAAGACAAAAGCCACAA
>Ga0209223_10004322_pt1 | contig 13044 bp, 17 predicted proteins | sample COG_06_FD_184750 | JGI IMG/M metagenome (GOLD analysis project Ga0209223, IMG submission 184750) | Pelagic Microbial community sample from North Sea - COGITO 998_met_06 (SPAdes) (version 2) | ecosystem: Environmental > Aquatic > Marine > Neritic zone/Coastal water | place: Helgoland, sampling...
TTTTAGGTAGTTGTAAATATTGTCCCATTGATAGGAATTTAATCTCTTTTTATAGTTCATATTTCAAGAATTGATGTTGATAAAACATCAATTCTAAACTTTTAATTTGAAATCTCAACAGAACCTAATATATTAACAACTTATACTGGTTGACTAATAAAATAAGATTTTTATCTTAGGATACAGTTCTTACGGTCGCTAGATATAGCTAAATCGCAAGATTTATATTCTTCAGGTGTTCAATTTTTGGTGTCTTTTTTAAAGAAGATCAGAATCGCCTGTGATTTAACCAAATTTATTTAAATACAGAAATGACAAAAACGAAAACTCTAGAATTCTCCTTGCCAAAATTCTCTATTAGACAACTTCTTGAGGCTGGTGTTCACTTTGGCCACAAAACCATGAAGAGAAACCCAAAAATGTCTAAATATATCTATGCTAATCGCAATAATATAAGTATAATAGATCTTGATAAGACAGCAAATCATCTTAACAAATCATTATCTATTGTAAAAGAAGTCGCTAAAAATAACGGAAGAATTCTTTTTGTTTCGACTAAAAAACAGGGCATGGACTCAGTCGCCCTAGCTGCAAAAAGATGTGGTCAATTCTATGTAAATTTCAGATGGCTAGGTGGAATGCTTACCAATTGGAAAACGGTATCAAAATCAATAAAAACTCTAAAAACAATAGAAGATCAATTGCAAGATAATGAGCTAGGATATAATAAAAAAGAAAAGTTAGATTTAGAGCGTAAAAGACAAAGGCTAGAAAAAACCCTGGGGGGAATAAAAACCATGGGAGGTTATCCTGATTTAGTTTTTCTAATAGACATCAATAAAGAATCAACAGCTCTGCTTGAGGCCACTAAGCTTAATATACCAGTTATGGCAGTTGTTGATACCAATTGTAATACTGATAATATTACATTTCCCATACCAGGAAATGATGACTCGACTAAGTCAATCAGATTGATTTGCCGCCTAATCTCTGACGCTGCCATAGCCGGATTTAAAGAAAGTTTAGCAAATTCTGGCGTTGATATATCTAAATTAGATGGAGACTACGAAACTATTGTGCAAAACTCAAAATCCCCAATCGATAACAAAAATTCAGAAATCAAAAAATCCTTAGTCTCAAAAAAACAAGATGCTGAAACAGCATCTGAAGAAAAACCCGCGAGATCTAAAAAAGAAATCGTCAAAAAAGACTCAGCTGACAAAGCAGCAGATCCCGTTGCAAATATTAAAACTAAAAAAACAGATGCTATAAAATCAGAATCTGACCCTAAAGAAAAAGCATCCGAATAAATAAGATAGCAAAATCTACTTATATCAAAAAATAATTTTAAATAAAAATCACAAGTAAATTATGTCCAATTTATCACTTTTAAAAAAGCTTCGCGAAGAAACTGGTTGCGGAATATCAGATTGCAATAAAGCGCTAAAAGAAAATAATGATGATTATGAAAATTCTGTTGATTGGTTAAGAAAAAAAGGCTTATCTTCCGCCGCTAAAAAAACTGGTCGAATAACCTCTGAAGGCGCTGTTGCCGTTTATGTTGATAACAATAAAGCTTCTATTATTGAAGTTAACTCGGAAACTGACTTTGTAGCAAGAAATCAAAAATTTCAAGATTTCGTCAGTGATTTATCAAAAGAATCTCTGAAATATGATGGCGATATAGAAAAATTTAAAGCTGATAAGGACGAGGAAGTAAAGGCTCAAATTGGCGTGATTGGCGAAAATATAAATATTAGAAGAATTGATTACGCTCAAGTTGAAAATGGAATCATTGCAAGTTATATCCATAATAAAATTTCAGACAATATTGGTAAGATAGCAGTTCTAGTAGCATTTGAATCAACTGCTGATAAAAACAAACTTGAAGATCTAGGGAAGCAAATAACTATGCATATTGCTGCAACCAAGCCAGAAGCTCTAAACATAGAAAGCGTTGATTCAGCAAAGCTTGCAAGAGAAGTTGATATTTTAAAGGAGCAAGCTAGAAGCTCAGGAAAGCCTGAAAACATTATCGAAAAAATGATACAAGGTCGTATTAGAAAATATTATGAAGAGGTTGTTTTGCTTGAGCAAAGTTTTGTAATCGATGATAAAGTTAAAATCAAAGACTTACTCGATAATTTTTCTCAAGAAAACTCAAAGACAGAAATATCTTCATACAAAATATTTGTCTTGGGAGAGGGTATTGAGAAAAAAGAGGATGACTTTGCAGCTGAAGTCGCCGCGATGAGTAAAAAATAAAATCGCAGTTCTTTAACTTTGCAATCCCTATAATTTATTTTCTATCTAACTAATGTCTTCCCTAGAATTTAAAAGAATATTATTTAAAGTTTCAGGCGAGGCATTAATGGGAGTAAAAGATAGCGGTCACGACCCTGAGGCAATTGATAAGGTATGTAAACAGATAATCGAAGCTCATAAGCTAGGTTGCGAAATATGTTTGGTAGTTGGTGGAGGAAATATATTTCGTGGCATTTCTCACAATGCGATGGGCATGGAAAGAGTTAGTGCTGATTATATGGGTATGCTTGCTACCTGCATTAATGGACTAGCCTTACAAAGTGCCCTTGAAACAAGGGGCTTTGAAACAAGGATGCTGTCAGCTATTGCAATGGACACAGTGTGTGAGCCTTATATAAAAAGAAGAGCTGCTAGGCACTTAAAAAAAGGTCGGATTGTTATTTTTGCAGCTGGAACTGGTAACCCATTTTTTACAACTGATACTGCTGCTGTTTTGCGTGCAGTTGAAATGTCTTGCGACGCAATTCTAAAAGGTACTCAAGTTGACGGGGTTTACTCATCTGATCCCAAGAAGGATAAAAATGCTATTCGCTACCAAAGCTTAAAATACATAGATGTAATTAAGCAGGATTTAAGGGTCATGGATCAAACCGCGATCGCTCTGGCAAAAGATAACAATCTTCCTATTGTCGTCTTCTCCATATCGCAAGATAGTGCATTAAAAAATGTCATCAATGGAGATGGTAAATTTACCATTATTAATTAATTTCTTATCTTAATATGTTTGATATTTATTTAGAAAAATGTAGAACTAAAATGTCTGAAACCCTTGCTTTTTTAAAGCGTGATATCAATAGCATCTCAACAGGTAGAGCTACACCGGCTCTTCTGGATCCAGTCAAAGTTGACGTTTATGGTTCTTTAATGCCATTGAGTCAATTAAGCACTATTTCTGCCTCAGATTCAACCACTTTATCCGTTCAAGTATGGGATAACTCAAATGTTAGGTCGGTAGAGAAGGCAATATCTGATTCAAATCTTGGATTTTCTCCAGTAGTTGAAGGGTCCTTGCTTCGTATAAATATTCCAAAACTAAGTCAAGAAAGAAGAATGGAGATGGTTAAGTTAGCTAAGAAATATGGTGAAGACAACAAGATATCGATAAGAAATATTCGTCGCGATATTATAGATTCATTTAAAAAAAGCGAAGATGAGGTTGGCAAAGACAGTGTTCACGCTTTTAATGATATGATACAAAAAATCACTGATGATTTCGTAACGCAAATAGATGAGATAGTAGTTAAAAAAGAGGGCGACCTAATGACTATATAATAAATAATTATGAGCCAAGAAAGTCAATTAAAGCATATTGCCATAATAATGGATGGCAATGCGAGGTGGGCAAAGAAAAACAATCTAAGTCTTTTTAATGGTCATAGAAAAGGTGTAGAAAATATTAAGAATATAGCAGAAGGCTGCATTGAAAATAACATAACACACTTAACTCTCTACGCTCTTTCTGCCGAAAACTGGAAAAGACCAAAAATAGAAATCGATAATCTACTAAATTTACTTGACGAATATATCGGCAATAGCATCAAGCCTTTAATAGAAAATGATGTTAGAATTAATATCTTTGGAGATCTTTCTAAAATACCCCAAAAAACTCTAGACAAAATACAAAAAATACAATTAGATACAGCCAATAACAAAGCCCTTAATCTGAATGTAGCTTTTGGCTATGGAGCTAAACAAGAAATTACAAGGGCCGTAAAAAATATTGCTTTTGACGTTAGGGATAAGAAGATCGATCCTCAAGACATTGATGAAGAATTAGTCTCAAGAAACTTGTATATTTCAGACTTGCCAGATCCCGATCTTTTAATAAGAACAGCTGGAGATCTTAGGGTCAGCAATTTTTTATTATGGCAAATTGCCTATAGTGAGCTATACTTCATTAATGATTTTTGGCCAGATTTTAACAAGAAAAAACTTAAATTAGCTATTATAGATTTTAACAATAGAGAAAGGAGATATGGTAAAAGACAGTAAATTTAAAAGCCTTATTAAAAATAATTTTTTGACAACTTATTGTAAAAAAATACTTCAAAAAATATCCATCCATATTAAAAAATTTATACCTAATGAAAACACTAGATTAAGAATTGCCTCTTCCCTTATACTTGTTCCAATTGCTATCCACGCAATTTTCTTTTCTACAAGCACCTTCTTCATTTTAGTTTTAGCCATCACCATAATAATGACAATCGAATGGCTTGATATAACTCGAAGTGCTAAGAATTACAAAAAATGGCGCTTAATAGGATTTTTTTATATACTGATTCCAATATATTGCATAATACAAATAAGGCTAATTGACCCATATATATTGCTATGGATGTTTGTAATTATATGGTCGACTGATATTTTTGCTTTTTTTGCGGGCAGGGCAATAGGAGGACCTAAATTAGCTCCTAATATTAGCCCCAACAAAACTTGGTCAGGCCTTGTTGGAGGTTTAGTTGCATGCTCATTAATTGGATTAATTAGCTCTATATTATTTTCAGGTGGAGTGATGTTTTTTGTATTGGCCAGCCTTATCTTATCTATAATAGAGCAGTTAAGTGATTTATTGGAATCTAAGATTAAAAGAATTTTTTCTATTAAAGACTCTGGGAGCATTATACCAGGTCATGGCGGAATAATAGATAGGCTTGATGGCATAGTCCTTGTTGCTCCAACAATGCTTTTCTTGATAACATTTTTTCCAAATAATTTTTTTAACTAATATTTATGACTCAAGATGATTCTTTTAAGATAGCTGGTCATCAATTTAACTCACGCCTAATTATTGGCACTGGCAAATATAAGGATTTTACTCAAACAGCTTTAGCGCTCAAAGAGAGTGGTGCTGAAATGATAACGGTAGCCGTTCGAAGAGTTAATGTTGAGCAAAAAAATCAGCAAATGTTGCAAGATTTTATAGATCCTACAAAATATATTTACCTACCCAATACCGCAGGATGCTTTACAGCTGAAGATGCGATTCGTACCTTAAGATTGGCAAGATCGGTGGGTAATTGGAATCTAGTTAAGTTAGAGGTTTTGTCAGACCCAAAAACATTGTATCCAAAAGTTATCGAGACCATTAGAGCCGCTGAAATATTAATCAAAGATGGCTTTGATGTTATGGTTTATACATCCGATGATCCAATAGTCGCTAAAGAGCTTGAAGATATTGGCTGTTGTGCCATAATGCCTTTGGCAGCACCAATTGGCTCAGGGCTTGGTATACAAAACCCTCTCAATATTGAATTTATTATAGAGCAAGCAAAAGTTCCTGTAATAGTCGATGCTGGAGTTGGAACTGCCTCTGATGCGGCAATTGCCATGGAAATGGGATGTGATGGAGTCTTGATGAATACAGCTATCGCTACCGCCAAAAATCCGATATTGATGGCCAAATCAATGAAATTAGCAATCCAATCTGGAAGAATGGCTTATTTAGCAGGTAGAATGCCGAAAAAAAAATATGGCGCAGCCTCTTCACCAATTGATGGTAAAATCTCAGCCACAGCTTAAGAAATTTTAATTTTCCTATCAATCTATGCCTTATTTTTTATGATAAATGGCATCAATTATACAATATAAACAAATGCACAAATTCAACTCTTCTATACTTCGATCTTATGATATTCGTGGCGTTTACAATCAAACCCTGTTTGACAAAGATGCTTATTATGTAGGTCGCTCTTTTGCTAGCGCCTTAAACAAAAACTCACAAAAAAAAATTGCCGTTGGTTATGATGGTCGCAAAAGCTCTCCTGCTTTAAAAAATCGCCTAATTCAAGGATTATTGGATTCAGGTATTGAAGTTTTTGAAATTGGAATTTGCCCAACTCCAATGCTTTATTTTGCAGTTTTTAATCTAGATTGCGATGCTGGTATTATGGTAACTGGGTCACATAATCCAAAAGATCATAATGGATTTAAAATGGCGCTAAAAGATAGGCCATTTTATGGTGAAGATATCACTAATTTAGCTAAAATATGCGCTGATGAAGATTTTATCAATGCCAAAGGATCTTTGGCGAGCCATCAAATTATCAATAATTATATCGATAGGATAATGCAAGATCTTGTTATTGATAAAGATTCAAAAAAACTTTCAATTGCTTGGGATTGTGGCAATGGTGCTGCTGGAGATGTAATAAAAAATATCACTAAAAAAATTACCGCTAATAATATTTTACTTTATGAGGATATCGATTGCAATTTTCCCAATCATCATCCAGATCCAACTGATGTTAAAAATATGCAAGATCTAATCACGGTTGTAAAAGATAATAATTGTGATATTGGCATTGCTTTTGATGGCGATGGCGATCGCATTGGTATTGTTGACGATGAAGGGGAGATGATTTGGGGAGATCAATTAATGGTATTTTACGCGCAAGATATTTTAAAAGAAAATCCACAAGCAACAATTATTGCCGATGTTAAGGCTAGTAATATTTTATTTAGCGAAATAGCAAAAGCTGGCGGAAAACCCATTATGTGGAAAACCGGCCATTCTTTAATTAAGGCTAAAATGAAGCAAGAAAATGCTTTGCTTGCCGGTGAAATGTCGGGACATATCTTTTTTTCCGATAAATATTATGGTTTTGATGATGCCATTTACGCTGCCATAAGAATTATAAATATTTTAATTGAATCCGGAAAAAAACTCTCCGATTTACGCAAATCATTACCCAAAACTTTTTCAACTCCAGAGATAAGAATATCATGCGCTGATAATATTAAATTTAATATCATTGATAAGATAAAAGATGATCTAGATAAAAGTGGCCTCAAATATAATGATGTTGATGGTATTAGATTTATCAAAGATAATGATTGGTGGTTATTGCGTGCCTCAAATACTCAGCCAGCTTTAGTTGCAAGATGCGAATCTGTTAATCCAGAAAATTTAGCAATCTTAAAACAAGAGCTGGTTAATATTTTAACTAAATTTGATATCACTATTCCACAAGAGTTAAGAAAGTGATTTATGTTGATTATTGGAATATCGGGCGGTATTGCTTCAGGTAAAAATCTAATTTGTGATATTTTTTTACAATATAAATCTAAGGTTTTTGATGCCGATAAGATTACTCATAATCTTTTAAATAATGATTTAGAGATTATTAAAAAAATTTCTCAAAATTTCCCCGAATGCCTTATTGGCAATAAAATAGAGCGCAAAATTCTTGCCGATCTAATATTTTCTAACCCTAATCAATTTTTTAACAAGATAAAAACTATTGAAGAAATAATTCATCCTAAAATTCGTCAATCATATCAAGAGTTTGTGGAAAAAAATAAATCAGATGATGATTTGGATTTTTTAGTTTTAAATATTCCGCTGTTGCTTGAAAACTCATTTTATAAATATGACAAATTGATTGCCATAAAATGCGATAAGGAAACTCGTCAAAAAAGATATTTATCTAGATTCAGATCTTCACAAGATTTGATATCGCAAAATTCAGAATCTAATAATTTAAACGAAATTGATTTAGTGAAATCTATTAAAAAATTTGATATTATTTGCGCAAGGCAACTTGATGATGGATCTAGAATAAAGAATGCTGATCATGTTATTGACAACAATCATTCAATTTTTTCTACCATAAAACAAGCAAAAAGTATAATACTTCAATATATTAGCTAATATCATTTGATATCTCAAAACAGGCAAAATCTTGATTTTTTTCAAGATTTTGCCTGAGTCATTTTCTTTTATCTAATTATAAAGATTTTGCATTATTTGATAAATATTCAGCAACTCCTTTAGAATCTGCTTTCATACCTTCCTTGCCTTTATTCCATCCAGCAGGGCAAACTTCACCATTTTCTTGGAAAAATTTAAGAGAATCAACCATTCTGATAGCTTCTTCAATATTGCGACCAAGTGGCAAATCATTAACAACTTGATGTCTAACTACAAATTCTTGATCTATCAAGAATGTTCCCCTTAAAGCAACAGATTCATTAGTTAAAACATCATAATCACGAGCTATGTTTTTAGTAAGATCTGCAACTAAAGGATATTGAACTTGACCAATACCACCATCATTGATTGCAGTATTTTTCCAAGCTAGATGTGAAAAATGTGAATCAACGGAAACGCCAATAACTTTAGCATCTCTAGTTTGAAATTCTTCTAATCTATTGTGAAAAGCGATAATTTCTGAAGGACAAACAAAGGTAAAATCAAGTGGATAGAAGAATAAAACTCCAATCTTACCACCAAGATATTCTTTTAAATTGAAATTTTCATTAATTTCATTATCGCCCATAACCGCACTTGCAGTGAAGTTTGGCGCCTGCTTTCCTACTAATACTGACATATTTTTATTTTTTAAGTTAATAAAATTTTAAGATTACCACAAGATTGCTAAATAATCATGAGGTAAAATGCTATAAAATCTGCATCAACTTCTAAACCTCACTTCAAAAAAGAGCAACTATATTTATGGGTAAAAAGATCGATAATTTTATTAAAAACATTACAAAACTTTATTTTGTACTTGACACAAATTAATTTTTTGTGTATTATTTTGATTCTTTGCAAAGAAAGGTAAAATATTATTTAAACACTTATTTTAGTTAATGAGTCTTATCTAGTAAAACGAAAAAATTTTTAATATAGAATAATGGATAATAACCCAGCTTACGCACCTCATACAATAGACCCACACACAAGAGCCTCTTATAACGGAGATATGGCAAAAGATGGTCTTGAAATTAATAATGATGTGCAGCAAAGGAGGCATAGCGCTCCAGCGATTATGCCTGATCGGCAAAATCAACAAAGAGAGGGCGCGCGACCAGATACTCCTGATTCTGAAGAGGATGTAATTGAATTCTTGCCACATCCTGGAACGGTTGTAACTGAAGTCTCGCCACTGTTTACAGGGCCAAATAAATATTTGGGCGGTTAAAATAAAATTTTATAAGTATGGTAACAGAAAATAATTTAAATATTAATAATGAGTTTCGAATAAATACAGGAGATAGCAATGCTATAAATAATGTCAGTGGTCAGGAGTTATTAAATGAAGGACGCAACACCGCTACGCGGAACAGGTCGCGACGCCCCGCTGGGGAACGAGTTCAATCTTCAATCGAGCATCCAGGGGCGGTTGTCACACCTCCAGCCCCTTCCGTAACCACAGCCGCGAATTCAAGAGCCACTTACAATCGGGTCGTGGGTCAAAATAATACAAGATCTGAAAGTGCCCCAGGTGCAACCGTTGCAAATCCACAAAATCAAGGACCGATTAACGCTGAATCTTCCATAAATTCCAGACCTAATTCTAGATAGATTTAATAGTTTATCTATAAGATAGATCTTTGATTGACGCTGTTTTTTTAAAGCCCTTTGCAAATTACCAATTTTTAGTAATTCGCAAGGGTTTTTTTGCAGAAAATATTAATAATTTTATTTGCATTTGGAAAATAAATTTTTAGTTTCAAGTTAGATATTTGATTTTTTAAACTGAAAATTATTGCCATGTCTTTATTAGATTCTAAGCCAATTTACAAGCCTTTTAAATATCCATGGGCCTACGATGCCTGGCTTAAGCAGCAGCAGGTTCACTGGTTGCCAGAAGAGGTTCCTTTAGCTGATGATGTAAGAGATTGGAAGCACAATCTTACTGCTAGCGAAAAAAGTCTTTTAACGCAAATATTTCGCTTTTTTACTCAAGCCGATATCGAGGTTAATAATTGTTATATGAAGCATTATAGCCAAGTTTTTCAGCCAACTGAAGTACAAATGATGTTGTCAGCTTTTTCTAATATGGAAACAGTGCATATTGCTGCTTATTCTCATCTTCTTGACACAATCGGTATGCCAGAAACCGAATATCAGGCTTTCATGAAATATAAAGAAATGAAGGATAAATATGACTATATGAAGAAATTTGGCGTTTCCACTAATAAGGATATCGCAACAACCTTGGCGGTTTTTGGCGGATTTACCGAAGGTCTACAGCTTTTTGCATCATTTGCTATTTTGCTAAACTTTCAAAGATTTGGCAAGATGAAGGGGATGGGGCAGATTGTTGCTTGGTCTGTTCGCGATGAAAGTTTGCACACTAACTCAATTATAAAACTATTTAGAACCTTTGTACAAGAAAACCCGGAAGTTTGGGATGAAGAGTTAAAAAGCCGATTATACAAAGCCTGCGCTACAATTGTTCATTTTGAAGATGCTTTTATTGACCTAGCTTTTGAAATGGGTGCAGTTGAAGGCCTGACTTCACGCGAAGTTAAAAGATATATCCGCTATATTGCGGATCGTAGGTTGAATCAGTTAGGTTTAAAAGATATTTACATGATTGACAATAATCCCCTACCTTGGCTCGATGAAATTTTAAATGGCGTGGAGCACACTAATTTCTTTGAAAACCGAGTTACTGAATATAGTAAAGCGTCAACCACAGGAACTTGGGAAGATGTTTTTAATGGTATTGATGATGATAATCAAAAAATGTTAGCTGTTTAGCTATTTGTGGCTTTTATATGAAAAAATTTTTTATTATTAAGCTTATCTGCTTTACTTTCTTCTGCTTTTCTATAAAAGCACAAGAGAGCAAGAGCCTAATTGTCTTTGCCGAGCCTAATTTATCAATTGTTTTAACAGAGCTTGTCCGCCTTTATTCACAAGAGCATAATGTTATAACATCTATTAATTTCAATTCTCCCGCAGATTTAATTGGTGACATAGATATGGGAGATCCAGCTGATGTTGTTATCACTGCTCACAAAGAGGCTATTGAAACGCTAAAGCTAAAAGGGTTAGTTGATGTTTACAATATCGGCAATATTGCCAAAGACTCAATCAACCTAGTAACTTCTATTAAAAATTCTCAAATTCCCACAAATTTACTAGACGGAGATATTAATATGGATCAGGCTCTATCTATTTTAAACGAAAGACGGTCGACTTTAATTCTTGATAATTACGGTAGCTCTTCAGGTCGATATAGTGGGGATTATTTGCGTAATTTAAATCTTGGTAAATTTAGCGTTTTTACTAAATTGGCCGAAGATAGATCTTCAATCGTTACCTCAGTTTTAAGTGATGATAATCACTACGCATTATTGCTATCAACTCAAATTAAAAATAAAAGTGGCTTAAGAGTTTTAGCATCTCAAGAATCTGATATAACTTATAAGCTTTTAGTGATAGCAGGGGATAACATGGATACAGCAAGAAAATTCTTGAGATTCTTAGAAAGCAATCAAGAAGCTCGACAAATTTTTGCTACAAACGGATTAAATAGTACATTTTGATATAATTTATACCTCTAATTCAAGTACAGTATAATAGATCTCTTGAATTGATTATATTATAAATCGCCCTAGACAGTTTTGGGGAGTCAAATTCCTCAAAATTTTTAGAAGTTTTTGCATTATCATTTTTGATTTATAATTGATAATTTGCGCAGTTATTTTTAGCAACTCATGGATTGTTGGTATAAATATTATTCAGGCCTTTCATTGATTTTGTTAACTATTTTTCTAACGTGACTAGTTATGCTTGAAATATTATTTTCTAGTTCTTGCAAAATATTAGTGTCATCATTTTCTAGCTCCTTTCTTAAAGCCATGATGTAAAGAACCATCAATATTTTTTCATCCGTGATATTGGACTCTTCAGCTAGTGCAATAATTTCCTCGTTAACTATCTTACCAATACTTATAATATCATTTTCTTCTTGCTTGGAGCAGTCAATCTCGTAAATTGATTTAAAAATAGGAATGTTAATTTTCATTTTATCCTAATTTTCTAATATTATTTTTTCAATAATCTTAAGATCCTGCTCAACGCTTTTAATAATTTTATTATTTTGCTCTGAATCATTCTCTATTTTGCGCTTTAGATCATTATTTTCTTGGCGTAATTTAGATAGCTCATTAAAAATATTTGGATTATAAAGCCCATCAGCTGTTTTACTCTTAACAAGACTCTCAACAGCAAATTCAAGCTGATTTATTTCGCAAGATAGATTGAGGAGTAGTTTTTTGAAGCGAATTTTATTACTTATAAGGCGCATTATTAATAATATTTATAAGAATGATATTTCTTAGGTAAGATTAATGATGTTAAGATTATAAATCAAAAATAAAATTTAATAATCTTTTGTTAAAAATAAATTTAAATATAAAAAATATGGATAATCAAGAAGATATAAATAATACTACAAATCTAGATCAAGGATATGATGTAATAACATCGCCATGGTCAATTGGGGTTCTAGGTTCCTTTCTGGCAGCCGCATCTATTATTGGTTTGTATAAACTTTGCAGTCGCTCATTACAAAGTGGTACGTCAACTAGTCGATATGAAGCAAGAACAGGAGGAGGAAATGATAGCAGAGACGTTCCTAGTACAAATATACAACCAACACCATATCAATCAGGGGCAGCAATATCATCGGATATAGGATTTGCGTCTATCTAAATAAATAATGCAAAATAAGCGTCAGCTTATTTTTCTTAATTATTAATTTAATAGACAAAAAAATGACAAAAAATAATCAAAACAGTATAAGTAAGATTAGTGATAATTCTGAGTTTAACTATGAAGAATTCAAAGAGTCTGCTATCAAAAAACTCTATGCAGGCAAAGGTATTCTTGGTAAAGAAGGTGCCTTTACTCCATTAATCAAAGAATTCTTAGAGGTTGCTTTAAAAGCAGAATTAAGCTCTCATCTAGATCAAGAA
>Ga0209223_10004326_pt1 | contig 13026 bp, 11 predicted proteins | sample COG_06_FD_184750 | JGI IMG/M metagenome (GOLD analysis project Ga0209223, IMG submission 184750) | Pelagic Microbial community sample from North Sea - COGITO 998_met_06 (SPAdes) (version 2) | ecosystem: Environmental > Aquatic > Marine > Neritic zone/Coastal water | place: Helgoland, sampling...
AGAAAAGCAAAAAATCGACAAAAATAGCCCAAAATAGCTATAAAATATCAATTTTTACTAAAAAAATTCCAAAAACCCCAAAGAAAAAAACAAAAAAAACGCTCTAGAGGTAGATCTAGAGCGTTTTGTGAGGAGTTGGTATAACTTATTTTAAAGATAGTATTATCACTTCCAGTTTTTAGCACAGCTTAAGTCAATTTTTAGGGGTAGATCTAAAATAAAAGCTGCTTCCATTTCTTTTTTTACAATATTGCCTACTATCTCTTGGTTTTTAGCGCTGGTTTCAATAATAAGCTCATCATGAATTTGCATAATGATTTTAGCTGCAATTTGATCTCTTTGAAAGCGATTGTCTAGTTTAATCATAGCTTTTTTAATAAGATCAGCAGCGCTGCCTTGAATGGGGGCGTTAATTGCCAGTCTCTCAGCTTCATTTCTAACCATTGGGTTTTTGTTGTTTATTTCATGAATAAAGCATTTGCGCCCAGATATAGTTTTAACAAAGCCATTTTTTTGGGCGAATTCGATATAATTCTTCATAAATTCGTCAATCCCAGGATAAGCCTCTAGATAAGATTTAATGTAACTGCTAGCCTCTTTGTTGGAAATTTTGAGTTGCTTGGCGAGACCAAAGCCACTAATACCATAAATTATACCAAAATTTATAGCCTTAGCTTTAGATCGAATATCATCATTTACATCTTCTTCATTTATCTTAAAAACCTGTCCTGCAGTTATTCTGTGAATATCTTTATCATCCTTGAAAGCTTGTATTAGGTTTTTAATTTGCGCCATATGCGCCACCATTCTTAACTCTATTTGTGAATAATCAGCTGAAATTAAAATATTATCTTTATCAGCAATAAAAGCCTGACGAATTTTTCTACCTTCAGGGCTGCGAATTGGAATATTTTGTAGATTTGGGTTGCTTGAACTCAGTCTGCCAGTAATAGTTGAGGTTGTTGAAAAATGTGAATGAATACGATTTGTTTTAGAGTTTATTTCCTTTGGCAAGGCGTCGGTGTAAGTGTTTTTTAGCTTAGATAATTTACGAAAATTAAGAATTTTATCGGCAATTTTATGGCCATCTAATGACATTTCTTCCAAAACACTAGATTTTGTTGATAAAGCTCCAGTTTTCTTTGATTTTTTTGACGATTCCAATCCCATTTTATCAAATAAAACTTCAGAAAGTTGCTTAGTGGAGGCTATGTTAAATTCACATCCAGCAATTTCATGAATTTCTGTTGTAAGATTTTTTATTTGTTGCTCAAATTGATCAGAGAGGTCTTTCATCTTAGCGATGTCAATCTTGACGCCATTATTTTGCATTTTAGCCAGTACAAAAAGAAGCGGTTTTTCATATGAAATATAAGCTTGATTGAGTTTTTGTTTAAAAATTTGCGGTGCAAAAATTTGATAAAGATTGGTAACTATATTATTTTTAAAGGTTAAAAACTCTATTTTCTTACTCTTATCTTCAAATATATCAGGTATTTTATCTTTTTTTATCTCATCTAATGCTTTTCCATAACCATTTTCTTCAATATCTTGGGATAGATTAAGATCAACAAGTTGATGAAGATCATTTTTGGTGGATGAGGTTAGTAAATGATCCATAAGATGGACATCTTCAAAAGGAATATTTCGATTTGATAATAATATTTTTGATAAATTAGGCGCTTTACTAGCAAGTAGATAGAAGTTTTTAAAGTTGAAAAATATTTTTTTACAAGAATCATTATCTAATATTTTCTCTAAAGCTTTTAAGCCGAATTCATTACTTATATCTTGCGATTCATTTTTTGATGATTGACTAAATAAATCATGATTTTGGACTGAATCTTGCAATTCTTGGTGTTGATTTAATCTAAAATAATAGATGTTAGCTGTTTTTTTATCCGTGATTGGTTGAATTGTGATAATATCTAAGCTTTGATTTATTGCGCTATAATCAATGGTTGCTAAGCCCTTTTCGATTGTTTCAGATATTATTTGCTGATATATTTCTTTAGAATCTAGTTTGATTTTATTGATTATTTTATCTTCATTTTGGCTGCTATGATCATTATTTGATGATGTTTTTGCGATCATCTCATTGTCAATTTTAAATTCTTTTTTGATTCTTGTTATAAGGGATCGAAATCCATGCTCTTGCAGAAAATCGATAAGCTTTATTGGATCAAAAGATTTGATCTCAAGATCTTCTAAATTTGCATCAATTTTAACTTCTTCATCTAAAGTAATTAGTGTTTTTGATAATTTGGCATTCTTAATGCCATCAGCGATAAGATTCTTTTTACGTTCTTGCTTTATCTCTTGATATTTTTTTAAAAGACTTTCTAAATCACCAAATTGATTGATCATCTCAGCTGCTGTTTTTGGGCCCACTCCTCTAACGCCAGGAACATTATCAGAAGCATCGCCAATAAGAGATAAAACATCTAAAACTTTATTTGGCTTAACAAAAAACTTCTCCTCCACTTCTTTTTCACCAATAAAGCGATTGCGCATGGCATCATACATAAAGACCCGATCATTAATTAATTGCATCAAATCCTTATCGGACGAAACTATCAAAATTTCACAATCATCTTCTTGATATCGCTTGGTTAGTGTTGCAATAATATCATCTGCTTCAAAGCCTTTTTTTTCTAGAGTTACAATATTCAAAGCCTCAGCTGCTTGGCGAATAATTGGAAATTGTGGCTTCAAATCTTCTGGACACTCGGGACGATTTGCTTTATAATCGCTATATATTTCGTTGCGAAAAGTTTTGCTTCCTGAATCTAAAGCAATAACAATATGAGTTACATTAAGTCCAGCAATTAACTTAATTAACATATTGGTGAAGCCATAAACAGCCCCAACAGGAACTCCTTGAGGATTAGTTAACGGTGGCAGTGAATGATAGGCGCGAAAGACAAAGGCGTAGCCATCAACAATTGCAATTTTTTTAGTCATTTTATAAATGAAATTATGAGTTGAGTTTAGCAATTAAACTCTCTAATGAATTTAATCAATTTCAATAGTAATTGTAATATTTATGTATAGCTTATATTACCATCCTGTTTGCCCATTTTCACGCAAAGTTAGACTGCATTTAGCAGCCAAAAATATTGAGTTTGAATTGGTATTGGAAAATTTTTGGCAAAGACGAAAAGAATTTTTAGCTATTAGCCCCTCTTCAAGAGCTCCAGTTTTAACAGATAGCGCAAATGATGTGGCAATTTGCGGCGGTCATGTAATAGCAGAATATATAGAAGAAAAAGATAATATAGGTCGCAATTTTATTGGTGACGACCTCATTCAAAGAGCGGAAGTAAGAAGGTTGCAATCTTGGTTCGATGATAAGTTTTATCGTGAGGTGGTAAAATTCATACTTAATGAAAGGTTTTTTTATCGCTACTTCTCGCTGTCGAAAGCTCCCGATACAGAGGTTTTAAGATTCGCCTGTAAAAATGCAGAAAGCCATTTCGAATATATCGAAAAGCTACTAGAATCAAGAAAATATCTTGCTGGAGATTTAGTATCATTGGCTGACTTTACTGCTGTAGCACAAATTTCTTTGCTAGATTATTTTGGTGATGTTAATTGGTCGCATTATCAAGCAATGAAAGAATGGTATAGCGTAATCAAGTCACAAAAAATATTCGCCCCTCTTTTGCGAGATCGCCTCACTAATATTAGGCCTTGCGAAGGCTATTCCAATCTTGATTTTTGAATTAAGTAGCCATCAATTAATATGATCGATTTAAACTATAATTTAGCAGAGAGTTTTTTACAGCAAAATGGCTATAGCAATTTTGCAATAAAAAAAATAGCAGGTGACGCCTCTTTTCGCTCATATTATCGCATATCTTTTGCTGATAAAGATCTGATCCTGATGTTTGCGCCGCCAGAATTTGAAGATATTAGGCCATTTATTAAGGTTGATAAATTTTTGCGACAAAATTCTTTTTTAGCTCCTGAAATTTTGGCCATCGACCAAGAAAATGGTTTTTTATTATTGCAAGATTTTGGCGATATTAGCTATACAAAATTTCTCCAAAAAAACATCAGATCTGAAGTTGAAATCTATAAAATGGCGACAGATGAGCTGATAAAGCTTCATCAAATCATTCCTTCAAAATATATAGATTTGGTAGAAAAATATAATAATGCTGTTTTGTTTCGCGAAGTTTCACTTTTTATTGATTGGTATTTGCCGCTTAATAATAAAAAAGCTTCTTTATCGCAAAAGCAAAAATTTAAACATCTATGGTTTGAGCAATTTGATCGGCTACACGTAGATGCAAATTACTTTGTACTTCGAGATTATCACGCTGATAATTTGATGTTAGTAGATAGTGATAATGAAAAAAAAGTTGGATTACTTGATTTTCAAGATGCTTTAATTGGATCAAAAGCCTATGATTTGGTATCTTTATTAGAGGATGCTAGGAGAGACGTTAAGCAGCAAACAGTGCAAGAAATTTTAACTTATTATGTGGCAAAAACTGGTTGTAACAAGTTATCTTTGTATAGAGATTATGAAATTTTATCATTGCAAAGAAATATAAAAATATTGGGAATATTTGCCCGCTTAGCTTTGCGTGACAATAAAAAAAGCTACCTTGATTTATTACCCAGAGTGTTAAGTCATGTAAAAAATCGCCTAAAATCATCAAATTCTAATCTCTTTGATTTACAAAACTTCCTACAAGACTTTTTGATCTAATGCCAATTATCAAAAATAACTATCCAAATACGAGAATGTTGTATTAAAAGATAGCTATAAATCTTTCTTGAAATGTCTCAAATATCTCTGGCGTAGCCAGATGAGAGAAAAATTCTTTACCAATTTAGTTTTTGATTCAATGGATTCTGTAGAAAGTAAACTTGAAGAGGCTATGGTTTATTATGGCAAAAATAAGGAAATTGTTAAATCAATAACTGGCTTTAATTGGCAGGATATACATGGCTTAATTTTTTGATTTTTATTATCTCATAAGATTGAAGATATATAGCCTATCTAAAGGTGGGAATTGGTATTATTATCCAGCCATCATATTCACCAGAGCTTAATCCAATAGAGAGGCTTTGGCAACATATCAAAGATCATACGATCAAAAATAAAATCTATAAAACTTTACCAGAAAAGACTCCTGCAAATCACCAAATTTTGAGGAATTTATAGGCATTTTAATTTTTTAAATTTTAGCATATCGTGATATACGTGAATTTAAAAAATTAAAATAACTATGACATTACCAAAAGTTGGTGATTTGCAGGGGCCTTAGAATTGGAAGATAAAGTTTGTAAGTTTATCAAAACTTTAAATCCAGAAATTATTAGAAGCGTTTGTGGGGTTAGTTATCTATAGTATATGCAAAGATGGATATTGGTACAAGACCCCTGCAAATCACCTAATTTTTTGCTAAGTGGCTATGTCAAGAAACTGATGGGTGGTAAGAGCTATCAATAGGTTTCAAAAAGTTTATCTACTTTTGTTTATCAGCAACTTTTACCTAAGTCAAGCGAATCAACATCGCCCAAATTCCACTTTGATTGAAGATAATTATGCATAGCTTGAATTTCTAGAGCTGAAAGCTCCCTATCATAAAGTAGTATTTCACCAATGAAGCCTTGATACAGGCCAAAAGTAGCACCTTCTCTTGCGCCAATATATAAAGGCTCGCCACCGTTAGGTGAGGGATTCATAGTAAGGGTATCATTATCATTTATATTCTGCTCTTTGCCACTAATAAAGCCCCCAACCCCAACTTCGCTTAAGCTGCCATCATATGAAAAAGTAGCAATACCAGGAGATCCTAACTCTATAATGTCTGTAGTTGAGGACAAAATTTTATTTGTTGACTGATGTCCCATAATTCTAAGTGACACTTCTTGGGTAGATTCATATCGTATAGCGTAACCCTTGCCATCAACAAAATTATCTTGTTTTGCAATAATAAAAGTATTGGCTGCAGTTGGCTGAAAAACTATAAAAAAAGTTAACTCATCATCAGAGTTTCGACCTAAAATATCTCCAAGATTCATCCAGTCACCATCAAACTGCAGGGCTGTCAAATTATTAATTATTCCCGCTTTATATGATGGCCTTTTATCTGAATTTCCTTGAGTTGCGTTATTATTATTTCCAGAAAGATCGTTCCAAATTTGTATCAAATCACCATCAGAAGGATTGGAGTTAAAAGATTCCTCAGAAGCAGCATCTAGCCAAACTTGCAAACCATTGGTTATGACAGATATTTCAGAAGAGTTATTTGAAGTGATGCCTTGATTTTGCCACTGACAGGAAATTTTTTCAGCTTTTTTTACCATTGATGAACCTTTAGTCAACCCAACAATTATTAGGCCAATAATTAATATTGTTATGGAAAGCTCGATTAGTGAAAAAGCTTCTTTATATTCAAGTTTTTTGCGAGTCATCTTGTGTCAGTTAAATTTTTATTCTTTTAAAGAAGATAAGTTTCTTACTAAAGTTTTTTACTAAACATCTTTTTTTGACTTATTTTTATTTCTGGGATCATATTTTAACAGCAATGGTGAGGATATGTAGATTGAAGAATAGGTTCCGATCGACACTCCAAAAAGAGTGGCCAGGCTAAAGCTTAGCAAAACTTTTCCGCCAAAAAATACCAAAGCAAGTAATGATAATAGAGTGAGGCCAGAAGTTAAGACTGAGCGACTAAGTGTGGAATTGATGCTAGAATTTATTATTTCAAATATTGATACTTTTTTGAATCGACGCAAATTTTCACGTATTCTATCAAAAATAACCACAGTATCATTTACCGAATAACCTATAACCGTTAATAATGCCGCAATTGATGTGGTATTAAATTCAAGTTGAGTGATTGAATAAAATCCCAATACCAAAATAGCGTCGTGTAATAGAGTTATTATAGCTCCCAAGCCAAATTGCCAATCGAATCTTATCCATATATAAATCATTATAAAGAAAAAGGATAAGCTTAAAGATAAGAAGCCTTTTTTTATCAATTCTACGCCAATTTGCGGTCCAACATAATCAATTTTACGATATTTTATATTATCAAAATTATTGTTAAGAGCTTCTTGTATTGTTGACACTAATTTTGATTGCTCATAATCTGAACTTGGTATTCTGATTAAAAAATCTGATGTTAAATCATCATTGTTTTTGATCTTTTGAATTTGTATATTTTTGATAGTGTTTGCTAAAGTTTGACGCAAATTTGATATTTTTACATCATTTTCGAATCTTGCTTCAATTAAGATTCCTCCAGAAAAATCAATGCCAAAATTAAGGCCGCGACTCATTACTAAAATTATGGAAGCCAATACTAAGGCGCTTGAAATAGCTATGTTAATTTTATGCAAACGCATAAAGTCAATTTGCGTATTGCTGAGCAAGGAACGAATTTTTGACAAGAGGCTCATAGAGTGTAACTGATATTTAGTGAAGTAATTTACAATGCTATTTTAATCTAAAAACTATTAACTCACTCTTCATCTTTCTTATTTTAAAAATCTAATTACAGCTTCGAAATAATGAGGCTATAATTAAAACTCTAAAAGAAGGAATATTTTAATTAAATTACTAGTTTTGAGATCAAAATAGCATATATGCTAATCCTAATAAAGCTTCTTATCTTATAGTCAATTGCATCAAAGAGAGATACTGATTTCGAATAAATTTTAACTTTATACATAGCTTTAAAAGCTACAAAAATTTGTCAAAATCTTAATAACCAAGAACTATATTCGATAGCTATTGGTGTTTTTTTGCTTTAAACGATTTTTTTAATAGCAGCTGAAATTCTAGATAATTTACGAGCAGCAGTGTTTAATTTAAAAATATTTTTAGTAACTCCGCGCATTAATTCTGGTTCAAGATTTTTAAAAGCCTCTTGAGCCTTAGTTTTATCACCAGATTTTATCTGATCTTCAACTTTTCTGATAAAGGTTCTGATTCTGCTTTTGCGAGAATAATTAACAGTTTTTTTATTGGCGTCGCTTCTGATTGCTTTTTTTGATGCTGATTTATTAGCCATTAATAAATTAAATTAAAGTTATAACATAAATAATTAGACTATAAGAAATATAGCTAAACATCAATTAATCAAGTGTATTTTTTATATTTGCTTAACAGAGTTTCTTTATTCATATAATCAACTAAAATATCAGGAATATTCACCGAGCCGTCTTTGTTTTGATAATTTTCTAAAATAGCAACTATAGTTCTGCCAACTGCTAAAGATGAGCCGTTAAGAGTGTGTGCAAAACGGCTTTTGCCATCCTTATCTTTATATTTTATGGAACCGCGTCGCGCTTGAAAATCGCCGCAATTAGAGCAGCTAGAGATTTCTCTATATTTATTTTGCGATGGCATCCAAACCTCAAGATCGAAGGTTTTTTGGGCGCAAAACCCCATATCGCCACTGCATAACAGCATCTTGCGATAAGGTAAATTAAGTTTTTCGAGAATTGAGCAAGCGATATTAGTCATTCTCTCATGCTCATAATCTGAATCTTGGGGATTGGCTATAGAAACTAATTCAACTTTTTTGAATTGATGCTGGCGTATCATGCCTTTGGTGTCTTTGCCAGCGGATCCTGCTTCGCTACGAAAGCATGGAGTGCAAGCTGTAAATCTAAGAGGTAAATCAGATTCTTTTAAAATTGATTGAGCTGCCAAATTAACCAAGGAAACTTCGGCCGTGGGTATTAACCAATAATCCCCGGAGACTTTAAAGGCTTCATCGGCAAATTTTGGCAATTGTCCAGAAAATTGCATAGCGCTGGATTTTACCAAATTTGGCGGCGAAACTTCAAGATAGTCATTTTGCAAGGCGATATCGAGCATAAAGTTACTTAAGGCGCGCTCTAATTTAGCTAGATTGCCACTTAAAGTTGAAAATCTGGCGCCCGACATTACAGCTGACTTTTTAAAGTCCAATAATCCAAGATTTTCACCAATTTCATCATGAGATTTGGGGGTGAAGTCAAATTTTCGTGGTTCACCAAATCTAGCAATTTCCACATTATCATCCTCATTTTTTCCCAAGGGAACAGATTGTGCGGCAAAATTGGGCAAATTTAACAAAATATCATCAAGTTTGCTAGCTTGACCCAAATTATCATCAATTTTTTTAAGTTCTTCGTTAACCAGCTTTGATTTTTCTAATAAGTTATCAGCATTATCACCTGCTTTTTTTATTTGAGCAATTTCTTTAGCTAGATTATTTCTTTGTGATTGTAATTCTTGTTGAATGACAATTTTTTGACGCCTTTGTTCATCGAGCTGAAGAATCTCTTGTGAAGTTATGTCGCAAGAGCGTTTTTGCATAGCATCATCAAAAATTTTGGGATTTTGACGGATAAATTTTATATCGAGCATTTTTTTAAGAAGAAACTTTGAGTAATATAATTTTACCTATAATTCCATATAGACTTGAAAGATAAAGCCTGCATGGAATTATAGGTGAAATTTGACATAAGGTTATAATAAATTGACAATTGCAACTTTATAATACTTAATTTTATTAAGTAACCTCTGAAAAACTAAAAATTATAATTTTTAAGATATTTTTTAGAGGAAATTTTGTTTATTGTTTGAGGAATATAGTAATTTTGTACTCAAGAAAACGAAATTTATACAAAAATAGCCAAAAAAATTAATTTTTCTAAATATTATTTTAGTATTTCAGATCTTCCTTAATCAATCCGAAAATTTTATCACAAAATAAGCAATGAAAAATCGAAATATTAACCTTGATGTTATCGAATTATCGCAAAAATTAATTCAAATTCCGTCATATAGTGGCTATGATGAAGGGGTGATTAATTTGCTTCAAGACTATCTTGAAAGCATGGGGTTTAAATGCGATATTCTGAGTTATGACGGCGATGATTCTTATAAGGTTAATAATATTCATGCAGTTTTTAATCCAAATAATTCTAGCAATATTTTCTATTTTGCCGGACATACCGATGTTGTTAATGAGGGCAATAAAAAATCTTGGACATTTGATCCATTTTCCGCCACAATTGACGATGGAAAATTATATGGTCGCGGTGCTTGCGACATGAAATGCGCCATTGCCTGCTTTATGGTGGCGGTAAGAGATTTTTTACAAAAAAACCCAAATCCAAATTTCGGCATTGGATTTTTAATCACTAATGATGAAGAGGCTGATAGTATTAATGGTACTAAAAAAGTGCTAACATGGATGCAAGAAGAGGGTTATAAAATAACAAGCTGCATAGTAGGTGAACCTACAAATCCCAATAAATTTGGTGAAATGATGAAAGTGGGGCGCCGTGGCTCTGCTTCCTTTAGTTTAAAAATTATTGGTAAGCAAGGTCATGTAGCTTATCCTGATGTAGCGATTAATCCTAATACCATTTTAGTTGATATTTTAAAAATTTTAAAAACTCATAAATTTGATGATGGCACAGACTTTTTTGATGAAACTAATCTTGAAGTAACAGCTATTGAGTCACAAGATTTAGGTGGAAATGTTATACCTAATGAATCATCAGCTAATTTTAATATTCGCTTTAATGATAGTCATTCGGGTCAAGAAATTGTTGATTTAATCAAATATGTCTGCGACAAATCGATGGTTAATATCAAGGATGGTAAATCATCTTATGAATTGATATCAAAGGTTAGTGGTGAGTCATTTTTGTGTAATCCAGAAAAGATAGCTAATTTAGCTAAAAAAGCTGTTATAAAAATCACGGGTTTGACGCCAGAATTTAGCACTACAGGCGGCACATCGGATGCAAGATTTATCAAAGATTATTGTCAAGATATGGTTGAGTTGGGCCTGATAAACAAAACCGCGCATAAGATTGATGAATATAGCGCGGTTAGTGAAATAAAACAGCTTAAAGATAGCTATCTTGAAATATTAGAGAATTATTAGATAAAGGGAATAAAAGGAATATCTATAATACAAGATGTTGTAGTGGCGATAATAAAAGACAAAGCTAATATATTGGTTATTCTTTTTTTCATTTGAAATTATTTTTGAATTAAAAAATATATGGTTTGTTTAAATATCGCTAAAATTTTTAGCAAGCATGATTTATAATATATAATTAGTAATTTTATTCAAGCTTTATAATCAATCATTTAGGCAAAATATTTTGCAATTCTATTCATTTTTTATCATGTCAAGGTCAGCAAGTTTCTCTGAGTTATTTCTAACATTCTTTTATATTGGCAAGATTAAAAAAGCCCCAGGTACCTTTGGTTCATTGGCTGGAATTTTATTGTGGCTGTTTATTGTAAAAATAGATTTTAGCCTAATTGACATCATTTATCCTTATCAAGAAGGGTCAGATATTATTTTATATCTTTTTGTAGAAACAATTTTGATTAATATTGGCTGGTTAATTTTTCTAATTTTTCTTACAATATTTGGATCTTTTTTAATAAAGCCATATTCTAAAAAAGTGAAAGCTATTGATCATAAATCAGTTATTTTAGATGAAGTGGTTGGGCAAATTACTGCCATTCAATTGGCATTATTATTGCTTAGTATTTTTAAAATAGACTTGCTGTATAGTCCTAAAATAGAGCTGTTATTTATCGCATCGATCTTTGCTTTATTTCGCTTCTTTGATATTAAAAAACCTTTATTGATTGGTCTTGTTGATAGAAAAATAAAAAATGGCTTCGGTGTTTTTTTGGATGACATTTTAGCGGGTATATTTGCCGCCCTTATGTTGTTTGTTTTTGTGGGGTTGGGATATATCCTTGGCTAAGAGTTAGTAAATATAGATAGGTGTATTGATTAGTTCATGAATTAATAGATATTATCTTGTTCTTGATGGTTCAATGCCAACCCTTGACCCCTTCACTTCTTGACTATGCTCTTTTTCTTTTATTCTGCACTGGGAGTTTACCTCTCCCAGCACCGCTTCTAGCATAGGAGTTATGTTTTTGCTGTCCATTAGAGACAAAGCTTCTTTACCACAGCCAGCAATATTATTTAATCCAGATAAAGATCTTGCAAGTGACGTTTGTCTTCCAATATGTGGTTGACTTGAAACAAAGCAAGATTTGGGTTGTGATTTAATCATGTTAGGAAGTGATTTTGGTATGGCTTGTAGATTTGTTTCAGTTGTAGGCCTTCCAATTTTAGGATCAATTTCTCCTTCAATAACTCTTGCATCATTAATCGCTAGTATTTCTTTAGCTAAATATCTTTCTAAATCGGATTCAGTAGGCCATTTAATCCCTTTTGCCACCTCTTCCACAATTTGCACTCTAATTCTTGCAACATTAATTTTGCCATCCATTAAATCTTGCTTCTTTTCTTCAAAAAATTGATTAATTTCTTTTTTTATCTCCTTAATATCTTGATCCGGATTTAATTCCTCTATCAATTTAAATGTTGCATCTTCCCCAGGAGTCGATCTAAGTAAATATTCATTATCGCCGGTATATTTAGGCCATAATTTTCTATCTCCCCCTAAAAAAATGATATCCTTGCTTTCCAACTCATCATGACCTATGCTATCTCTCAAAAATCCTATTCTATTTCTTAAGCCAGCTTCGGAAGCTCCAAATATAAAATATAATTTTACATCTTTTTCTGGAGGTATAGTTTCAGATAATTTTAAGTCTTTAAAATAATCTATAAATCCCGTTGTAGCGATTGACAGTGGATACATTTCTTGCCTTTCACCAGCTCCTCTGATTTCTTGAAATTTTTTTTGACCCAATTCATTGAGTTTTTGAGCTATCGCAAGGTCACTGCCGTCAGTCACACCTAAATCAGATTGTAGCTTTTTTTCTAGCTCAGATTCACTTAGCGGCTCATCTTGAATTTTGCCATCAAATATTCCAGCAATATGAAATATCTGAATAAGAGATTTGCTTTTTTCTTTATCATAACCCAATAAACTTAAGGCTTTTTCTAATGTTGACATAATTTATATTATCTTAAACCTTACTAAAGCTTAGCTATTTTCAAAAAACCTAATTAATTAATTGTCTACAATTGACATCCAGATCAATCT
>Ga0209223_10004332_pt1 | contig 13011 bp, 10 predicted proteins | sample COG_06_FD_184750 | JGI IMG/M metagenome (GOLD analysis project Ga0209223, IMG submission 184750) | Pelagic Microbial community sample from North Sea - COGITO 998_met_06 (SPAdes) (version 2) | ecosystem: Environmental > Aquatic > Marine > Neritic zone/Coastal water | place: Helgoland, sampling...
TCTTTATCTGACATTTTAGGTTTACGTATTTGAGTAAGAAACGAATTTCTTGGTTCAATACTATTTAATACTTGAAGAATTTTGTCGTAATTTGCTTGGAAGTTGTGCATCGTAAAATTGTTGTGTCTAAACCTCAATCTACTGTTATTTAGCAGGTTGCACAACTTTTTTACATTATATCCCTAAATGCACAACGGGTTAGTTACTATAATATACAAAATAAAAAAGCCTTTCTAAATTAGAAAGGCTTATAATATATATTTTCAAATCAATTAAGATTCTTCTTCTCCATCTTTTAATGGCACATCTTGCATCACGAAATCTTCATCGTGACCTGGTTTACTGTAATCGTAAGCCCAACGTTGCACAGTTGGTATCTTTCCTGGCCAGTTACCATGAATTCCTTCTACAGGAGTAGTCCATTCTAAAGTAGTAGACTTCCAAGGATTCTGTTCCGCTTTCTTCCCTTTATAAATACTCATAAAGAAGTTTACTAGGAATATAATTTGTCCTATTCCACCTATCAAGGCAAAAATGGTAATCACAACATTCACATCAGATAAATCATCAAATAAAGGAAATGCTGTATTTGAATAATATCTACGTGGTAAACCTGCTAAACCAATAAAGTGCATTGGGAAAAACACTCCATAAGCAGCTATTGCAGTAATCCAAAAATGCCAATATCCTAATGTCTTATCCATCATTTTACCGTACATTTTAGGGAACCAGTGATATACACCAGCATACATTCCATAAATGGCAGATACACCCATTACTAAGTGGAAGTGAGCTACTACAAAATAAGTATCATGAACATTGATATCCAAGGCACTATCTCCTAATACGATACCTGTTAAACCACCTGTAATAAAAGTTGAAACCAATCCAATTGAAAACAACATCGCCGGATTCATTTGAAGGTTCCCCTTCCATAAAGTAGTTATATAGTTAAATGCTTTTACCGCTGAAGGAATAGCAATTAATAAAGTTGTAAATGTAAATACAGAACCTAAAAATGGATTCATTCCTGAAATAAACATATGGTGACCCCATACAATTGTAGACAAGAATGCAATTGCCATAATAGAACCAATCATTGCACGGTATCCAAAAATTGGCTTACGTGAGTTGGTTGCAATAACTTCAGAAGTTATTCCTAATGCAGGCAATAATACAATATATACCTCCGGGTGACCTAAGAACCAGAAAAGGTGCTCAAACAATACAGGTGAACCTCCTTGGTAATGTAATACTTCTCCACTGATAAAAATATCAGACAAGTAGAATGATGTTCCAAAACTTCTATCAAAGATCAATAATAAAGCTGCTGATAATAATACAGGGAAAGAAACCACACCAATGATTGCCGTGATAAAGAAAGCCCACATTGTTAATGGCAATCTTGTCATTTTCATTCCTTTTGTTCTTAAGTTCAAAATCGTAACGATATAATTCAAAGAACCAATTAATGATGATGCTACGAATATCGCCATAGAAACTAACCATAAGGTCATCCCCATTCCAGAACCAGGAATTGCTTGTGGCAAAGCAGATAACGGAGGATAAATAGTCCAACCAGCAGATGCAGGTCCAGCCTCAACAAACAAAGAAATCACCATGATTACACTAGAAATAAAGAACATCCAGTATGAAATCATATTCATGAATCCAGACGCCATATCACGTGCTCCAATTTGCAAAGGAATCAAAAGGTTACTAAAAGTTCCACTCAATCCAGCAGTTAAAACGAAGAAAACCATGATTGTTCCGTGAATTGTTACCAATGCTAAATACATATCAGGATCCATTACTCCATCCGTTTGATGATGTCCTAAAAATGCTTCTATAATTGAAAAGGAATGCTCCGGCCATGCAATTTGCAAACGGAATAACATAGACATAAGAACTCCGATTACCCCCATTATAATTCCGGTAATCAAGAACTGCTTAGAAATCATTTTGTGATCTTGACTAAAGATGTATTTAGTTACAAAAGTTTCTTTATGATGATGTTCTGACATAATATAATTTATTTTTTTAATCCCCGAGGGGAAAGAAAATGTTTATTCTTTAATTATCCTTATTTAACTAGTTCTGCGATTGTTTTTTGTTGTTTCAACCAGCTGTAAAAATCAGCCTCTTCTTCAACAACAATTTTCATTTGCATGTTATAGTGAGATGCTCCACAAATTTTATTACATAACAATAGGTAATCAAACTCATAAGGATCTTCACCTTTCTCTTTTCTTACTTTATTTACTCTCGCTACTTTACGAACTGTCTCTTTTTGAACTCTCATTTCCTCAGTAGTAAACTTAGGAGTAAATCCAAATTCTGTTACCATACCAGGAACACAGTTCATTTGAGCTCTAAAGTGAGGCATGTAAGCAGAGTGCAATACATCTTGCGAACGAAATTTAAAAATAATCTTTCTTCCTTTAGGTAAGTGTAATTCTCTTACAGGAATGTCATCAGCAGAATTAGCATCTGTCATGTCAATTCCTATTGTATTGATTCCTTTAATGTTTCTTACGTTACCACGACCTAATGTATTATCAGCTCCAGCATATCTAGCTTGCCAGTTAAACTGCTGTGCATACACTTCAATCACAATTGGATCTTCAGCATCAGATAAATCCATGACATCGTTCCAAGTATACAATCCGTATCCTATTAACAAAGTCAATGCGATCGCTGGAACAGTTGTCCAAATCAATTCTAATTTATGGCTGTCAGCATAGAACAACGCTTTTCTATTATTGATACCTCTGTATTTATACGCGAAGTAAAACAACAATCCCTGAGTAGCAAATTGAACTATTCCAATCATTACGAAAGAAATCAAGAATAAGTTATCATCATTCTCACCTTCAATAGAAGCTGATTCAGGCAACATCAAATCATTCAAAAAGAATAAGCAGTATGCCATTAAAATGTAGAAACCTATAAGGAAAACCAAAAACAATTTTCCGTGTAAATCATTATCCTTTTCAGTCGCTAACGGGTTTTCTTCTAATTTTGAAATCGCCGTAACTTCCTCGTTTTTATCATTTCTTAAAATTACCTTCCCGTAACTTGTCAATCTATTCACTTGCCAAATCCCTAGGGCTACTGCAACAGCTAAAAAGATGTAAAATAAAGCTAGCATATGTTCTATTTATTTATAATTATTAGTTTAATATATATTAGTAATGGAAAGTTTCACTTTCATGTAAGAAAGGATTTCCTTTAGCTAATAAAGGTGCTTTAGCAATTGTTGAGAATACTGCGTATATAAATAATCCTAAAAAGAATAATATTGCACTGATTTCAGGAATTCCGAAGAACCACTCTCCTCCAACAGTTGCTGGCATTACCATGATAAAAATATCTGTATAATGACCTAACAATACTACAACACCAGATCCAATAACAAAGTTTGGAATTCTCTTGTAATCACTGTTGATCAACAATAAAATTGGGAAAATGAAGTTCATAGGAATCATCATTAAGAAAGGCAACTTGTATTCTTCAAATCTTTGAACAAAATAAGTAGTTTCTTCAGGCATATCAGCATACCAAATTAACATAAACTGCGAGAACCATAAGTATGTCCAGAAAATACTGAAACCAAACATAAATTTAGCTAAATCATGAATATGACTATTGTTTACGTATTCTAAATGTCCTTTAGATTTTAAGTACACCGTAACCATAGCAATTACAGTAACTGCAGATACTAAGAAAGTAGCCAACACGTACCATCCAAATAATGTACTAAACCAGTGAGGATCTAAAGACATAATCCAATCCCAAGACATCATAGATTCAGTGAATAAGAAGAACCCTAAAAATGCCACAGACATTTTAAAATTTTTCTTATAACTAACTAAATTCGTTTCATTGTCTTCAGCTAAAGAAGCTTTTCTAGACAAATGACGGTATAAGTTCCATCCTACGATATATACAACAGATCTGATTGTCCAACCTGGTACGTTCAACCACCAGCTTTTTCCATCAATAATGGCATCATAATTCGCTGCCGTTGGATCTACCGTTCCTGGAGCCATCCAAACAAACAAGTGATGTACATGAGCAGATCCTAATAATAAGATTACTAATAAAATTATTGTTACAGGTAATAAATTTCCTGTGATTCCTTCCATAACTCTAAAAAGAACAATTGACCAACCTGCTTGTGCTACCCTTTGAATTGCATTGAAAGCCAACACTAAAAGCGTTACTCCAAAGAAAAACAAACAAGCTACGTAAAATGCCGCCCAAGGTCTGTTCTTTAATTGATGATATACATGTTCTGCATGGCTATCTCCATGATCTTCCTCACCATGAGCTGCCACTTCTTCGTGAGCTTCATCGTGAGTATCATGATGCGCTTCTGCATCACCATGAGCGTCATGAGCTGGTTCTGCATGATGTTCTACATGAGCATCTGCTTCAACATGATGCGCTTTACCGTGAGAACCATGAGCATTTTCTGCATGATGCAAGTGCTCTTTTACTTCTTCAATTGAACTAGGCGTTGATAAGAAACCTGAGATCACTCCCACAGCTCCTATAACCATTAATGCCAATGCAATTGTTTTTAATTTTCCTGAAAACTGATACATATAATTCGAATTCAATCTTTATTAAAGATTATTTTAATAAATCGTTTCTTAATTTTTGAACATGGTTCACAACTTGCCAACGCTCTTCTCCTGTCAATTGAGAAGCATGTGATCCCATTAAGTTTCTTCCGTGCATAATTACGTGATAAATACTACCTTCTGTAATATCTCTGTCTTTGTAATTAGGTATTCCTAAAAACTTTTCTCTCTTTACCAAATCCCCTTGACCGTCACCTTTTTTACCATGACATACTGCACAATAGATTCCGTATAACGCTTTCCCTTTTTCACTGTTCTTAGTGTACTCAGTTAATGGAGATTTTAATTCGTTCTTTGCTGCATCGTATCCTTCATTTGAATTCGGATAATCATAAGGTACTTGTCCTCTCGCAATAGTTCCTTCTACCGGTGATTGAGAATCCATTCCATTTGCAAATGCAGTATTCACACCATAAGGTTCATAAGCTACAGAAGTATACATATCTGGCATATATTGAACTTGAGGCTTCGTTTTATCATTACATGAAGTAAAAGCGATTGCTACAAATAAAATTGCTGCTATTTTAGTGATCGTATTTCTCATCTCCTTATTGCTTTTCAATTACGTTAATTTCAACTGCACCTGTTTCATTTAACAAAGACTTCAATTCATCTTCGTTATCATGAATAGCGATTTCCATTAAGAAATGGTCATCTGTAGTTCTTACATCAGGATTCTCTGCTGCTTTAAATGGCCAAATCCTACTTCTCATGTAAAATGTTATTACCATTAAATGGGCTGCGAAAAACACTGTCAATTCAAACATGATTGGCACGAATGCTGGCATGTTCAAAAACCAACTAAAGTTAGGTTTACCACCAATATCTTGCGGCCAATCCTCTATCATCATATAGTTCGTCATCCAAATTGCAAAACTCAAACCTGTCAATCCATATAAGAAAGCAGTTATTGCTAGTTTTGTATGAGGCAATCCCATAGCCTTATCCAATCCGTGAACTGGGAAAGGTGTAAAGACATCCTCAATATGAATGTGTTTTTCTTTTACTGTCTTAACGGCATCCATCAGGATGTCATCATCATTATATAAGGCGTGTATTACTTTATTACTCATGATTTCCGTCTCTTAATTTTTTATAATTTTCTCCTGATACCTTCAAAATAGATTTTACCTCCGCTTGAGCAATTACCGGGAATGTTCTAGCATATAATAAAAATAATACTCCAAAGAATCCTATTGTTCCAATGAAAATACCGATGTCTATAAATGTAGGCTCAAAACGAGTCCATGTAGATGGTAAATGTCCTTTACTTAATACAATCGCAATAATGTCAAAACGCTCAAACCACATTCCAATATTAATAGCAATAGAAATTAAGAATGAAACGATAAAACTTCTTCTAAACTTTCTTACCCATAATAACTGAGGGATCAAAATATTGAATAAAATCAATGACCAGAATGCCCAACCATATGCACCAGTTGCTGCACCTACAGACATGTAGGTAAAGTTTTCATAAGGAGAACCTGTATACCAAGCGATAAAGAACTCAGAAGCATACGCCACAGCAACAATACCACCCGTTAACATAATTACGAAGTTCATGTATTCAACGTGTAAACGTGTAATGTAGTTTTCTAAGTTTGTAACTTTTCTCATAATTCCTAACAACGTTTGTACCATTGCGAATCCAGAGAAGATTGCTCCAGCAACGAAGTAAGGAGGGAAAATTGTCGAGTGCCATCCCGGGTTGATAGAAGTGGCGAAATCCATAGATACAATTGTATGTACTGAAAGTACTAATGGAGTTGCTAAACCAGCTAAAACCAAAGAAACTTCTTCAAAACGTTGCCAATCTTTTGCTCTACCAGACCATCCAAAGCTCAACAAAGCATAAATTTTCTTTTGGAAAGGCTTTACTGCTCTATCTCTTAACATTGCAAAATCTGGAAGTAAACCTGTCCACCAGAACACTAATGAAACTGATAAATACGTAGAAATTGCAAATACATCCCAAAGTAACGGTGAGTTAAAGTTTACCCATAAAGATCCAAATTGATTTGGAATTGGTAATACCCAATATGCATTCCATGGACGCCCCATGTGAATTAATGGAAACAAACCTGCTTGGAATACCGCAAAGATTGTCATAGCCTCCGCAGAACGGTTAATGGCCATTCTCCATCTTTGACGGAATAATAATAATACTGCTGAGATCAATGTACCGGCGTGACCAATACCTACCCACCAAACGAAGTTAGTAATATCCCAAGCCCATCCAATGTTCTTGTTCAATCCCCATACTCCAATACCTGTTCCGATAGTATAGGTAATACACCCTATACCCCATAAAAAGGCAATTAATGAAATTGTAAATGCTATGTACCAATTTTTATTTGCTTTCCCTTCAATAGGCTTAGCAATATCAACCGTAATATCGTGGTAACTTTTATCCCCTAATACTAATGGTTCTCTAATAGGTGCTTCGTAATGAGACGACATAATTTATCTATTGTTTCTTAATTAATTTAATTTATGCTTCTTCCGTGTTTCTTACCTTCACTTGGTAAAGTACATTATTATCCGTTCCAATTGACTCTAACAAACGATAAGCTCTTTTATCTTCTTTTAATGCAATGATCTCATCTTCTGGTTCGTTTACATCTCCAAAAACCATAGCGCCAGTACTACATGCCGCCGAACAAGCACATGAATCGTTGAATTCACTTTGAGCAACTTTTCTACCTTCACGTTTCGCTTTTAAAATAACTGCTTGCGTAGATTGAATACAAAAAGAACATTTTTCCATAACCCCTCTTGAACGAACAACCACATCTGGATTCAACACCATTTTTCCGTATTCATCGTTCATATTGAAATCAAACTCAGAATTTTCATTGTATTTAAACCAGTTGAAACGACGTACTCTATATGGACAGTTGTTTGCACAATATCTCGTACCAACACATCTGTTATAAGTCATTTGATTTTGACCTTGACGTCCATGTGTTGTTGCAGCGACTGGACATACCGTCTCACATGGTGCATGATTACAATGCTGACACATCACAGGTTGGAAAGAAACTTGTGGATTCTCCGCTGGAGCTTCTAAAGCATAATACGTATCTACTTCATCAGATGTTGAATTCACATTGTCAATTCTTTCCTCTGAAGCAGCGTCTAACTCCGAAGAATAATATCTATCGATACGCAACCAATGCATATCTCTACCGACACGTACTTCGTGTTTTCCTACTACGGGTACATTATTTTCGGCGTGACATGCAATGACACAAGCTCCACAGCCAGTACAGGCAGTTAAATCAATTGATAAATTAAAGTGATGTCCTATACTACGATCGTGGTCGTCCCATAAATCAACACTATTTACTTCTACTTCTTCGTGTTTTAAGGATACTTTAGTGACCTGATTCCAAGACTCTTTTGGATCTAAGTCAGTATTGCTGTAATCTTTAAAAGACACCTCTTTTAAAATTTCATACCTACCAGCAATTGTATGTTGCAATTGCTCACAGGCAAATTTGTGAGTACCTCCTATATTTTCAATGGTAGCGATCTGAACATTTTTATTATCTAGTGATAAGACATATGCATTTACTCCTACTTGCATCTCAGATTTTATCGCCTTTGTTTTACCATACCCTACTGCTAAACCTAAAGTTCCTTTGGCTTGACCTGGTTGGATTAAAACAGGCACCTTCTCTAAAACAACACCGTTCACAGCAATGTTTGCATACTGACCATCGATGGCACCATTATCTCTAACAGGATTAGAGAACCCTTGTGCATCAGCATCTGCTTGCGATATCAATAAGTAGTTATCCCAAGAGGCTCTTGTCAATGGATCTGGTAATTCTTGCAACCAAGGATTGTTCGCTTGTTGTCCATCACCAATCGCAGTCGAAGCAAATAACGTTAATTCAAAAACTCCTGTTTTAACCGAAGATTTTAATGCTTTCGCAGCTTTTGCTACATCAATACTATTTCCTTTTAGTGCAGTTACTTCTTTAGAAAAGAATCCATCATGTAATGCTTGATTCCATGAAGTCCCTCCTAAAATATCAGTTTTCCAAACCTTTGTAAGATAATCATAATAGGATTGCTCGCTACCAGACCATACCAACAAACAGTCTTGAAATTGTTTTGTATCAAACAATGGATTTACAGTTGGCTGCGTCAAACTATAGGATCCCTCTTGTATTTTTACATCCCCCCAAGCCTCTAAATAATGAGGAGTTGGTAATGCATATTGTGCTACATTCGAAGTTTCGTCTTCGCTCGAAGAAAAAGCCACTGAAAGTTCTACTTTTTTCAATCCCTTTACAAAATCAGCACTATTCGCTAATGTATAAACTGGATTTGTATTGTACGTTATAAGTGCTCCAACTTTACCAGCATTCATTTCCGCAATTAATGAGTCAACAGCAATGTCAGAACCTTGTCTTGTATACATTACTGTCGCTGTATCAATTACTTCACTTTGTAAATATTGATTTAATGCTAACGCTATTAATTGAGCATTTTTGTTTTGAATACCTGTCACAACAACTCCATGCTTCCCTGCGGCTTTTAATTGCTTTGCAGCTTTCAAGACAGCAGCATCTTTTGACGTTGCTTTGGAAACTAAGCGCTCTCCAGTTACTGCGTTGTACAGGTTGATCAATGCATATATTTGCTCTGATGGTTTTACAACGACTCTTTTATCAGCATTAGAACCTGTCAAAGACATGTTAGATTCTACCTGAATGTGACGAGACATTTTACCTAAAGAGACATTCCTTCCCTGAACATAGCTTTTTTCAAATCCTCCTTGCCAATCTCCTAAAAAATCAGCCCCTATCGAAACAATTGTTTTTGCATCAGAAAAATCATAATTTGGCAATGCTCTTTTCCCATAAACCTCTTCAAATGCGTCTAATGTCGCAGACTCAGACATTGCATCATATTGAACATGTTCAACATTTCCGTAAACAGCAGTAAAATCGGCTATCAATTTTTCAGTAGATGGACTTGCCAAAGAACCTGTCAACAAAACAATTTTTTCTCCTTTTTCTTTTACTTTAGCTAAAGTGGATTTTATTTGCGCATTCACATCAGACCATGAAGAGCTATTTCCATTCATCTTTGGTCCTTTCAACCTTAGACTATCATACAAAGAAAGAACTGAAGCCTGAACTCTCGCATTTGTCGATCCATTCGCCAATTTATTAGGCATGACCAGAATAGGTCTACCTTCTCTCGTTTTCACTAACACATTTGCAAAATCGTAACCATCACCAATCGTACTCGCATAATAATTTGGAATACCTGGAGTAATTTCTTCTGGTTTTACAACATAAGGTATTGCTTTTCTGACGGGGCCATCACAAGCAGCTAAAGATGCAGCAGCCGTTGAAAACCCAACGTATTTTATAAAGTCACGACGAGAGGTAGAAGATTCTTCTAAACTCTCTTTATCTCCTAAAAACTCATCTGCACTCATTTCTGATACAAATTCCTTTTCTTCAAGTTTAGCAACAATCGAACTATTTTCGTTTAGTTCTTCAACACTTTTCCAGTATTTTTTGTTAGATGCCATATTATATATAGGTATTTTATAAACTTAATAATTGATTAGTAGTGACATTTTCCACATTCTTTCCCTCCCATTTGAGCGACAGTCACTTTTTCTACACCATACTTTTTAGATAAATCTTCGTGTATGTTTTTGTAGTATCCATTTCCTTCCATTTTAACTTTGGTCTCTTTATGACAGTCAATACACCATCCCATTGTTAAAGGAGAATACTGGTATAACTCTTCCATTTCCTCAACAGGACCATGACATTTCTGACATTTGATTCCTCCGACAGTTACGTGTTGTGAATGGTTATAGTATGCGAAGTCTGGTAAGTTATGGATTCTTGTCCATACGATAGGCTCAGTTTCACCCGTATACTCTAAGTTCTCTGAATCCCATCCAGCAGCTTTGTAAAGCTTTTGAATTTCGCCATCGTAAAATGCTTTTGAATGCTCTGCTGTAGCAGTTTCCTCAGAAACTTCACCAATGTTTTTATGGCAATTCATACAAATATTCACAGAAGGGATTCCTGAAGATTTGCTGTTCTTTGCAGCAGAGTGACAGTATTGACAATCGATTTTATTATCTCCAGCATGTATTCTATGAGAAAATGCTATTGGCTGTACTGGTTGATACCCCTGATCTACACCAATACTCAAAAGTGCTGTAAAACCGAAATAAGCAATATTGAGCAACAAGATAATCGTGGCAATAATTTTTAAGAAACCGTTATCACTTTTAAAGTAAACATATACTACTAACCCAGCTAATACTAAGAAAACAACATATGAAATCAAGTCAGAAGAACCTGATTCTTTTACTTCAACAGGAGCCGCTGCAACTGCAGCAGCACCAGCTTTCTTAACAGGATCAGCATCTAAATAGGCTACTATATTTTCAATATCTGCATCTGCAAACTGAGGGAATGCGCTCATTGCAGCACCATTATACTCTTCATAAATTGCAATTGCATCTGCATCACCAGAAGCTCTTAAGGCATTGTTATCCTTAATCCATGCTTTTAACCAATCCATTTCTCTCCTTTCAGAGATTTTTCCTAACGCCGGCCCTACTAGTTTTTTATCTAATTTATGACAAGCGGCACAATTAGCATTAAACAAACTTTTACCAGCTTTTGCATCTCCTTGCGCAGATAAACTGAAGGTAAAAAGAAATAAGAAAGTAAGACTAGCAACTACTAATCTCCCGATTTGACTGTGTTTTTTCACACTTTTCATACTTAAAAATATAAATTTTCTATCTTAATTTGAGATGAAACAATCCGATATAGACACGCATTAATTTCCCCAAAATTTTGAGCAAAAGTACTACTTATTACCAAAATTTTAAATTAAAAAAGGAAGCTGAAAACTAATTTATAGTTATTCTAAATAACATTCTTCTCTAAACTGATAGCTTCCAATATTTTAAATGTTTCGAAATCGATTAAGAAGCTTCATTTTCAACACTTTCCGTTGTTTTATTATCATTCATTTAAACTCTAATTACACTCCTCTTTAACCCACTCTAAAACAAGCATTTTATACACCTCTTTAATTGGTAATAGTAACACATGACAATAATCAATTTTTATCTAAAATGTTACAAAATCATCTATGTTAAAATATTTTATCGTTTAGTCTAAAGAGAAAATTTTAGTAAATTAACAATTCTATAGAGCTACATAAAAATCAAACCTTTATTTTTGCGCTTTACTTAACACATTATGAAAAACAGAATTTTATTTATTATTGGTGTATTATGCATCCCAACTTTAGGGTTCTCCCAAAATTCCACAGAGGAAAGCTTACAAACACTGTTAGTAAAAAAAAGAGCCTATAACCAGCAGTCTAAACAAGGTTACTGTATACAATTGTATAATGGGAATGAAAAAACAGCTTTGAAAAGAATGCAGGATTTTATGGAGTTATTTCCTGAAATAGAAATCAAAAGAATTTATAAAGTACCTGAATGGAAGGTTCAGACTATTTCGTACAAAACGCGAATTGAAGCCGACAGAGTGCTAAATAAAATAAAAGAAGAATATCCTGGAGCGAGGGTATTATAAAAAAAAGACCATTCAAATGAATGGTCTTTTTTTTATTTGACATTATCTAAATAATAGATAACATTTAAAATTTCTTCATCGCTTAAATAAGAATAAGAGATCATTGGGATCTTATTAAACTTATTGTAAACTTCTATTGCATCCTTATCTCCTTTTGCAATCATCGCCTTGCTGTCTTTTATAAACTCAACCGTCCACTCTAATTTTCTACGGTCGGATATATTTCCCAAAGCAGGTCCGATTAATTTTTTATCAAGTTTGTGACAAGCTGCACAATTACCATTGAATATTTTCTTTCCTTTAGCAGCATCCGTTTGAGCTGATAAAGAAGTTGTTGACAATACAACTCCAAAAATCAAAAGAATTATTGTTCTCATAAGTATCTCATTTTTTTCTTCTCAAATGTAATTTTTTTAACTAGACATAAAGTAAAATTCTTAATAAAATATATTACAAAATTACCTTTGCAGCACAAATCTAGAGTTGTATCAGATAAATCATAGGTAGTTCAATAAAAACGATCCCTAAATATTGAGTGGGAATTATTAAATTAACCCGTTGTGCATTTAGGGATATAATGTAAAAAAGTTGTGCAACCTGCTAAATAACAGTAAATTGAGGTTTCGACACAACAATTTTACGATGCACAACTTCCAAGCAAATTACGACAAAATTCTTCAAGTATTAAATAGTATTGAACCAAGAAATTCGTTTCTTACTCAAATACGTAAACCTAAAATGTCAGATAAAGA
>Ga0209223_10004338_pt1 | contig 13001 bp, 12 predicted proteins | sample COG_06_FD_184750 | JGI IMG/M metagenome (GOLD analysis project Ga0209223, IMG submission 184750) | Pelagic Microbial community sample from North Sea - COGITO 998_met_06 (SPAdes) (version 2) | ecosystem: Environmental > Aquatic > Marine > Neritic zone/Coastal water | place: Helgoland, sampling...
TGCGGCGCTGCTTGCCATTCTTGCCGGATTTGATCGGCTATTTGCCCAAGATGTTCGCGATGGCTGGCTTGATCAAATCGCCCTTAGCCAGCTGGGGCTGGGCTGGTATGCGCTTGCCAAGGCCATTTCGCATTGGATTACCGCTGGATTACCGCTTTTGATCATGACCCCGTTAATGGCAATGATGCTGAATATTCCGTTGCAGCAATGGCCGCCCCTTTTGGTCGCTCTGTTGATTGGCAGCATGGAATTGACCCTTCTTGGCGTGATTGGCGCAGCCCTTGCCGAAGGGGCGCGGCGCGGCACCGCATTGATGGCTTTATTGATCCTGCCGCTGGCGGTGCCATTGCTTATTTTCGGCACGCTTGCTTCGCAAAGTGATCGCGGCATCATCAGCCCGCATCTAATGCTTCTTGGTGCCGTTTTTGCGTTGCTTTTGGCCTTGGCACCGCTGGTCGCGGCAAGTGCCTTGGAAATTGGCGAAACCGAAACCGGCCTTTGACATTAATGAACGCAATCATTCAGCAATCGAGCATCTTTTCACCAACGGAAAAACAGGATATATCTCGCCATTATGTTTGATTATTTTGCCAATCCGTCGCGTTTCATGCGCATTGCCAACCGGTTACTGTTACCGCTTGTGATCCTTAGCCTAAGCACCGGTGCAATCGGATTATATCTTGGTCTATTTGTTGCGCCTGCCGATTATCAGCAAGGCGATACAGTTCGCATCATCTATATTCATGTTCCATCAGCATGGCTGGCCCTGTTCGGCTATGTTGGGCTGGGGCTATGCGGCCTTTTTTATGTTGTTTGGCGGCACCCGCTTGCCGATATTGCCGCGCGGGCAATTGCTCCGGTTGGCGCGGTTTTTGCCGTTTTGACGCTGGTGACAGGCGCGTTATGGGGAAAACCGATGTGGGGCGCATGGTGGGTTTGGGATGCCCGCCTGACTTCGATGTTGATCCTGTTCTTTTTCTATCTTGGCTTTATCGCCTTGGCCAACGGGTTTGACCGCGCCGAACGCGGCAGTCGCCCAGCCGCCCTATTGGCGCTTGTTGGCATGATCAATGTTCCGATTGTCAAATTTTCGGTTGATTGGTGGAATACGCTCCACCAACCGGCAAGCCTGCTTCGTAGTGGTGGTCCGGCGATTGATTCATCAATGCTGACACCGCTGGTTCTAACGCTTATTGCCGCCCATGCCTATTTTGCCATTCTAGTGATTTTGCGGATGCGCGCGCTTTTGACCGAACGCCGCCTTGCCGCGCTGACGCTGCGCCCGGGAGGAGACTAATGGCTGAATTTTTCGATATGGGCGGTTTTGGAAACTATATCTGGGGCAGTTATGGCTTTGCCGTAATTTGCCTTGGCTGGCTGAATTATGCGAGCTGGCGCAAGGCCAAAACCACCGCAGAACAGCTTGCCATATTACGAGCTGACACGCCTGCAGGCCCAAAGAACACAGAATAGAGAAATTGAGGCCCAAAAAATCTAGAATAAAAATTCCTAGCGCCGCCGCCCGCCGCGACGCCTGCCACCCGCCAGCGCCGGTGCATCTTCATCGGTTAAAATCCGCACGGGCAAATCAACTGCCGCTGCCAGATTGGCATAGGGGTCGCTTTTATGCGGGATCGCCATTGCCTTGACAAAATGGTCTTGAAATGACGCTTCGACCGCTGTTTCAATTTTTTCAATCTGTCTGACAACCGCTTCAATATCGCGGCGTGCAGCCTGATTCAACAAGGCCATCCGCGCACCCGCACCAGCTGAATTGCCTGCCGCCCGCACATTGGCTAGCAAACAATCAGGAATCATACCCAAAACCATCGCATATTTTGGGTCAATATGCGTGCCAAACGCCCCAGCCAGAACAACACGGTCGACCTTGCGGATATTGATTTTATCCATCAACAGGCGGAACCCTGCATAAAGCGCGGCCTTGGCAAGCTGGATTGCCCGAACATCATTTTGCGTCACACTAACCGTATCAGTAATGCGATAGGAAAAGGTGCGGTCATCAGCTTCGATCCGGCCATTTTGTGCGGCCTTGCTGCCATCAATCACCCCATCCATCGTTATGATTTCAGCAAGATACATCTCGCCAAGCACCTCGATGATTCCCGATCCGCAAATGCCGGTCACACCGGTTTTTTCAACCGCCGCATCAAACCCATCTTCATCTGACCAAAGGTCAACACCGATAACGCGGAATTTCGGTTCAAGCGTGTCCTTGTCAATGCGAATCCGTTCAATCGCTCCCGGCGCGGCGCGCTGTCCTGATGAAATTTGCGCACCCTCAAAAGCAGGGCCGGTTGGCGATGATGCCGCTAACAGACGATCCTTGTTGCCAACAACGATTTCGGCATTGGTGCCAACATCAACGATCAAGGTCATTTCATCGGCCTTGTGCGGCGCTTCTGCAAGCACCACAGCCGCCGCATCAGCCCCAACATGGCCAGCAATACAAGGCAGGATATAAACCCGCCCACCCGGATTAATGGCAAGGCCTAATTCAGCTGCCTGAACATCCATCGCCGCATCGACCGCCAAGGCAAAAGGTGCACCGCCCAGCTCAACCGGATCAATGCCAAGAAGAAGGTGATGCATAACCGGATTGCCAACCAAAACCAGCTCGACAATATCTTCACTATTCAGGCTAGCCTGTTTTGCCGCACCATCAATCAGCGTTTGCAAACCGGCAATCACCGCCTTGGTCATTTCGGCCGCACCGCCCGGATTCATGATGCCGTATGATACGCGGCTCATCAAATCCTCGCCAAATCTGATTTGCGGATTCATCGCCCCCGTTGAGGCCAGCACCGTACCGGTAACCATATCGCACAGATGCGCCGACATGGTGGTCGATCCCACATCAATGGCAACACCGGCAATCTGGTCTTTGAGGCCGGGCCAAATGGCCACGATCTGATGCCCGTCACGAAGCGCCACTGTTACATGCCATTTGCCCTGACGCAGAACTGGCTGTAACCGCTGGATAACATGTAGATCACAAGTGATATCACCCGTCACACGATCGGGCCATTGCCCTTCTAGGGCTTCGATCAAGCGGCGTAAATCGCCTGATGGTTCATGCATGTCGGGTTCGCGCACCTCGACAAAACACAAACGCACAATCGGATCCATTTCGATTGAACGGCCATCGGCCTCTTTGCGAACAAGTTGATTGTGAACCTGACTTTCAGGGGGAACATCAATCACCGCATCATTTAGTAATTTTGCCTGACAGGACAATCGCCGCCCATTAATCATACCGCGCTTGTCGGCATATCGAGTTTCAACAGCCGTTACCGCAGCCAGATGATCGGCACCCGATTTCAAACCATGTTTGGCAAATTCACCAATCCCAACATCGACCTGACAGCGGCCGCACATGGCCCGCCCGCCACATACCGAGTCAATATCCACACCAAGTTGGCGTGCCGCGGTCAAAACCAGCGTCCCAACTGGAACATATCCTTGCCGGCCAGATGGGGTAAACACCACTTTCACCTGATCAGTAGCTGGCTTATCGGATGTTATGGCAGCTTCATCTTTGCTTTTGCTCATCACATTGCCACCAAATTACGACGGTTACGCGTTGCGGCGGCGGCGGGTCTGGCGACGTTCGCGCCCGCCTTCACCCAGCACAACAGGTTCGCGGAATTTTTGAATCCAACGACGACATTCTGGATCATTTCCGTTCATCACATTCGCGCCCATAATGCCGGTCATTTCTTCGGCGTGAAGCGGGTTCATAATTGCCGAGGTCATCCCAGCCCCCGCTGCCATTGACAGAAACGCGGCATTCATTCCGTGACGGTTTGGCAGGCCAAAAGAAATATTCGACGCGCCGCAAGTTGTATTCACTTTTAATTCATTGCGAAGACGAATGATCAGATCAAGCGCTGACCGGCCAGCCATATTGATGGCGCCAACCGGCATGATCAATGGATCAACAACAACATCTTCACGCGGGATGCCGTAATCGGCGGCACGTTCGACAATTTTCTTGGCAACTTCATAACGCACATTTGGATCTTCGGAAATGCCGGTTTCATCATTTGAAATCGCCACAACAGCCGCGCCATATTTTTTGACAAGCGGCAAAACAACTTCCAGACGTTCTTCTTCACCAGTTACCGAATTGACCAGCGGTTTGCCTTGATAGACGGACAAGCCAGCCTCAAGCGCGGCAACGATGGAACTGTCAATCGCCAGCGGCACATCAACCACCTCTTGAACAAGCTGAATGGCCTTGGCAAGAATTGCCGGTTCATCCGCCATCGGAATGCCAGCATTCACATCAAGCATTGTGGCACCCGCCTCGACTTGCGCCAACGCATCAGACAGCACACGCGAATAATCGCCAGCGGCCATTTCGGCGGCAAGAAGCTTGCGTCCGGTTGGATTGATGCGCTCGCCAATGACACAAAATGGCGAGTCAAAGCCGATGGTAATTTCCTGCTTATGCGACGAAATAAGGGTCTTTGTCATAAAATACTCCTGAGAATGCGAACACCTTAGGCCGCGGTGCCAACAACGTCAAACCCGCCTTTGGGCAAAAGCTGGATATCGCCTGCCGAAATTGCATTCGCATAAGCAGCAGTTTTTCCAAATCCGCCAAACGGGTAAAAATGGAAATGTTCAATAAGGCAATCAGGATCATGCGCCATGCCATATGCCAGATCAGATAGCAGCATATGCGGCGATTGAACGGTCATCAATTTTGCGACATTGCGCGCCTGTTTTGAAATAAATCGCATTGACGGGCCAATGCCGGAAATTTGCGCAAAGCGGAACAGCGTTTTGATTGTTGCTGGCCCCGGAATGCCAATTCGAATTGGCAATTCATTGCCCGCGGCGCGAACGCGCTTTTCCCAATCAAGCACAATTGGTGCCTCAAAGCAAAATTGTGTTTCGATGTAAAGCTTCATCCCTTCGCGTTTGGCAAAGGCATTTTTTGCGGCAAGCGCATCGGCAATTTCCAGATCACTGATATCAGGGCTTCCTTCGGGATGGCCTGCGACACCAGCACGCATGATGCCATGTTTTTGCAACAGACCGGTTTCAAGAATCTGCATTGAATTATCAAATGCGCCAGCCGGCTTGTCGACACCGCCGCCAATGATCAAAACCTCATCGACGCCAGCTTCGGCGCGATAAGCGGCAAGCAACCCATCAAGCTGATCGGTATCTTTTATCGAACGTGCGGCTAGATGCGGTACCGCTTTCATGCCTTCATTATGCAACCGCTTTGTTACCGCCACGGTTTCCATTGGGTCGGTTCCAGGCAAAAAGGTGACATTGACTGTTGTTTCAGGCGCAAGACAAGCGACAAAACTGTCAATTTTGGTGGCACCTGCTGGTGTTACCTCGATTGACCATCCTTGCGCTGCTTGCTGGATCTGTTGGATATTCGCTGTCATATGAATCCTCATTTTACCCATCTTCACCCCAGTCAGGCTTGCAGGGTTCACGCTAATTTCTATTGCCCTAATGCTGGGCAGAATGGCCGCTTGATCTGAAACAAGATGGCTTGCCAACGCCTTACAATTTGCCGATTACGACATTGTCAGGCTGAACCGCGCTTGTTGTGCCTTACTCGGCGGCTTTACCGCCATTCTCCACCAATGCCCTAACGCGATCAGCCGTATATTCGGCATCAAGCGCCGCCGCATGCGCTGCCGCTTCAGCGTCAAGATCTTCACCACATGGCGCTGGTTCCGAACGTCGCCATTCAGCAAGATAATCATCGGTCGAATCTGCGCCATCGCGCATCGCTGCCGCGTCAATGGCAATTGAAAAGCGCCGTGGCAATTCAACCTTGGCCTGCTCACGCTGGCGACCACGTCCGCGCTCGGCAATCACCTGCGCCGGAATATCGCGCCAATAAAGGGTAATCAGATTTGCCATCACAGCGCTCCTTTGAAAAAATACCAAGCTTGAGATTATTTGTTTATCTCAAGCCAGTTTGTGAAAAAACTCGTTAAAATCACCATAGCCTGTATAGCGATACTCATAACCCAGTCCAAGTTCGATTGCCGCCTGACGCGCCTTTTCCTGAAGCGATTCAGATTCGGTTTGCGCAATATAAAGAACCCGCGTGTAATGCGCAAAATACATATCGCGCAATTGCGGGTGCTGGCGAAGCCCCATGCCTTTCATCACAATCCGTTCGAAATGGCGAACCATGTAATCGGTTAGGAAAAACGTGCCAAGCGCAGTTTCCATTTCGGCGTCAAATTCGGGTTTGCCAAGAAACATCTCATAACAATGCGGCCCAGCGATGCGAGGAATATTTTCTGCCTCAAGAAGGTGATCAAGCGCACCACCCGTGCCACAATCACCATAAGCAACGGCAATATCCATTCCGGCACGGCGGGCAGCCGCAATTTTCCGTTTGACGCCAGGGACAATCTTTTCAGGGTGATTATGCCAAGATGCCGGAAGGCAGGTTAAGGCAACCGCACCATCCGGCAATTGATCGATTAGCACCAGCAATTCACGCGCCAACGCCCCACAGGCAATGATCTGTAGGCGTGCTGGCTGTTCCGATTTAGCCAGCTGCTTGTTCACGTTCCAATTTAGCCTTGATCATTTCCTTGGCTGTTTCCACCGCAACCGCCGCATCACGGCAATAGGCATCGGCACCAACTGATTCGGCAAAAGCCTCATTCAAAGGCGCGCCGCCGACAAGAACGATATAATCGTCACGGATTCCTTTTTCGACCAACGCATCAACAACAACTTTCATATAAGGCATTGTTGTTGTCAAAAGCGCTGACATGCCCAGAATATCGGGTTTGTGCTTTTCCAGCGCATCAAGATAGTTTTCGACTGGGTTATTGATCCCAAGATCAATCACGTCAAAACCAGCACCTTCAAGCATCATCGAAACAAGGTTTTTGCCAATGTCATGGATATCACCCTTGACCGTGCCAATCACCATTGTACCAACTCGTGGTGCGCCTGTTTCAGCAAGCAAAGGCCGCAAAATACCCATGCCCGCCTTCATCGCATTGGCTGCCATCAAGACTTCGGGAACAAACAAGATGCCATCGCGGAAATCAATGCCGACAATCGTCATGCCTTCGACAAGCGCTTTGGTCAAAACCTCATAAGGTGTCCAGCTTCGCCCAAGCAGAATATTGACACCTTCAACAATCTCATCCTGCATGCCGTCATAAAGGTCGTCATGCATCTGCTGGACAAGTTCATCATCGTCCAAATCAGCCAGGATAATTTCATCTTCATCAGCCATGATCATTCCTTTTCATCGACACGCCTTTACGTGCAATTATTTAGATCCAGCCCCGCGCCGGGCCAGAGGCATTTCAGCGTTGCAATCTAGTGCCAAATCTAAATATGGCAATCCCAAATTTGGCAAGGCAATAGGCATTCATTGAAAACCATTATCAAAAGTTTTGGAGAAACAGTCTTTATGGATGTAAAATCAGTACGACTGAATTTGTGCTTGGATCGACAAAAGGTCGTATTTTGTCATATTTCGCCATCGAAATTGTTGATGGTCATTGATCATTGATCTGATGTTTATGGATAATAGGCAGACTTAACAACACAAACCCAAGCGAAATACCGGTTAGGCCAAACACCTTGAAAGTCACCCATGAATCGGTGCTAAGGCTTCGCCAGGCAATTTCATTGGCAAGCGCCGAACAGGCAAACATTGCCACCCATAGCCAGCTCATGATCCGCCAGCCATCATTTGTCAGCTTGACCTGCGATCCCATAATCGCGGCAAGCGGGTTACGCCCCATGGCACGCCCACCAGCAATCGCCGCTGCAAACATCAAAGTCAGAATTGTCGGTTTGATCTTGATGAATAATTCATTATCGAAATAGAGGGTCAATCCGGCAAAAAACACCAGCGCCGCACAACCAAATGCCGCCATCATCGGAATCCGGCGTTCTAGAACCCAGCTTGCCGCAAGCGACACAATGGTTGCCACGACCAACACCTTCACGCTGAACATCAGGTCGCTGTAAAGATAATTGGCACCGAAAAACAGCAAAAGTGGGCCAAAATCAAGAAGCATGCGCCGCCCATTTGATGGTGGGGTTTCGTCGTCCTTTGCGTTGCCCGACGGGGTCTGATTATTCATGTTTCATCATCCAATCATTTCAAAAATTCTAAAAAATTGAGATATTGCCAGACATTTATCTCCAAGCATGAAGGCAATGCCCTACCATTTACCTTAAATCCAACGCGGCTCCAACTAGGCGGCCAGCCTTGCTGCCAGAATTTCGCATTGATCGGCGACCTTGCGAATAAACGCGCCACCATCATCGGCAAGACGTGCCTGTTCACCCAATTGGCGGCGCCAATGTTTGGCGCCGCGCTGGCCTGCATAAAGCCCCAACATATGCCGTGTTATGCTGTGAAGCGGCACATGATTTGCCATCATCCGATCGGCATAATCGGCCATTGCTTCGGCCACTTGGCGACGGCTTGGCGGGGTTGCGCCAAAAACATCATCGGCGATTTCGGTCAAAACATATGGCGTGCGATAGGCGGCGCGGCCAAGCATCACCCCTGCAAAACCGGTAATTTCAGTGGTGATTTGCGCTTTGGTTTCCAACCCGCCATTCAAGATCACCCCAAGATCATCGCGGCGCATGGCAAGACGCCGCGCACGATCATAATCAAGCGGTGGAATGTCCCGATTTTCCTTTGGGCTTAGGCCTTTTAGCCATGCTTTGCGGGCGTGAAGATAGAATATTCCAACCCCAGCATCTGCAACCTGATCAACAAATTGATCAAGCCCCGCCTCGGGATCCATATCATCAATGCCAATGCGGCATTTGACCGTAACCGGTAAATCGCTCGCCGCCATCATCGTCGAACAGCAATCAGCCACCAATCGTGGCTCGGCCATCAAACAGGCGCCAAACCGGCCGGATTGCACCCGATCAGATGGGCAGCCAACATTCAGGTTAATCTCAGAAAATCCCTTGTCGGCAGCGCGTTCAACCGCCATCGCCAGACGGTCGGGCTGGCTGCCACCAAGCTGAAGCACCAGCGGATGTTCGATTTCATCATGGCCAAGAAGCCTCTCAAGATCACCATGAATAACCGCCTCAGCTGTCACCATTTCGGTAAACAGCAACGCATCAGGCACAAGATGCCGGTGAAAGACACGGCAATGCCGGTCAGTCCAATCCATCATCGGTGCCACACAAAGGCGACGGTCAATGCTGTCGATTTGATCAATGCTGGTCATGACGGCTTTATAGCCTTCCTTCGGGCAAATGCCAACTCACAGCGCGTCAAACGGGTTTCGCGCCTTGGCGTCAGTAACCGCAATAATAAAGGCATCGCGATCCATCTTCGTTTCAGCGGCAAGACGGCTTGTGGCGATTTCGCCATCTACCCATTCGGTGCTGGTGATAATCTGCCACGCGTAATTGCCTTCAAAATCAAGGCTTCGCGCCAATAATTTATGACGCCCGTCAAGCGCATCAATATGCACAAAAATGGCACCCGCATCAGCGTCGCCGCGGCGTGCCAAAACGCAATCAATCAAATTCGCGTTGGCGTGCCGAAGCGCCGCACTCACCAATATGCCAGATTTCACCCGTGTCATCACGACGCCTCATTTGCTGGCTGGCAGGCCGGAAACCCGACCCCGCCAAAAACCATATGGCTTAAAAATCGGTGCAACGTCCCTTTTGTTCCCAATCGCCATAGCGCGTTGGCTCGGGTCCTTTGGGGCCATTCACCTCGGGTGGCATTCCACCATCACCCGCCTTATTCGGCAGATTGTCGGTATTTTGCGCGGTTTTGTCGATCGGTTCAGCGGCCGCTGCGGGCGTGTTTTTCTTGTCTCTTTCCATAATTGGGTATATGCCCCTTTAAACGCCCAAAAACAAGTCATCAGCCGCTTTATGCAGATGAGCCATCGGAATTTTCAATGCCTGATCGCAAAACCCCATCGACACCGACCCGCCTCGACAAGCCTCTTTTGCGTTTAGAAACGCCAAAACGCGCCGCAAAGCCGCGGCCAGCAAACCTTGGTGAGCGCCAATCCGCTGATCATCTGTCTTCGGGCAAACCATCTTCGGGCGGCAAATCATTTTCGGGCAAACCAACTGCAAATAACAACCGGCCAGCCCCGCGCCCGACTGGTGAAAAAACAGCCAACGCCGCATCACGGGCAAAAACCGTTGGCAAACCGGCAAAGCCAGCAGGCAAACGCCCAGAGTCAGCGCCAAAAAAAGCCATTCCAATATCGCTGACCAGCCGCCGTATCGTCTATGATATTCTGGTTGCCGTTGATGAAGGCATCCAGCTTGATAAAGCGCTTTCATCAAATCATAACTTACCCAAATTAGAAGATCGTGATCGCCGTTTTGTTCGTTTGCTGACAACGACCAGCCTTCGCCATCGCGGCCAGTTGGAGCGTGTACTTGCCCCGCTTGTTGCACGCAAACCTTTTGGCGTACAAGCCAATGCCAACCTTATCCTGCTAATGGGCGCAGCGCAGCTTTTGCTGCTAAAAACAGGAGCGCATGCCGCCGTTGACAGCACGGTCGAGCTGATGCGCCAAACCGGATTTGACCGGTTATGTGGGCTTGCCAATGCGGTCATGCGCCGCCTTACCCGTGAAGGCGAGGGATTGTTTGAAGCCACCAGCCATATGGATAATCTGCCAAGCTGGCTGCAACAAAGCTGGCGGCATTATTGGGGTGAGGAAGCCACCACCGCCATTGCCGGTCTTGCCATGCTGCCACCGCCGCTTGATATTTCCGTCAAAGACGATGCCGCCGGATGGGCGGTCAAGCTTGACGCCCGCCTGATTGATAATCACAGCCTGCGCCGTGAATTTGATGGCGACCCATCTTTACTGGTGGGTTTCGAGGAAGGCGCATGGTGGGTCCAAGATGCCGCCGCTGCCTTGCCAGCCCGCCTGTTGAATATTGTCAAAGACGAAGCAGTTATTGATTTATGCGCCGCGCCCGGTGGCAAAACCGCGCAGTTGATTGCCGCTGGTGGCCGCGTCACCGCGATTGATAATAGCCGCAAACGGCTCGACCGGTTACGGCGCAATTTGAAACGCCTGAAACTACCAGCTGATCTTGTGCTTGCCGATGGTGCCAGCTACAGCCCCGCTGCGCCAGTTGATGCGGTTCTTGTCGATGCGCCTTGTTCGGCAACCGGCACGGTGCGGCGACGGCCCGATATTTTGAACCAGCGCGAAGCCGAAGACATTATTGCCTTACAGCAAATCCAATGGGATCTGGTAACAAATGCGCTTGGCTGGCTTCGTTCCGGTGGCCGCATGGTTTATGCCACCTGTTCATTACAACCCGAAGAAGGTGAAGATATCATCAGCGCGGTCATTGATGCTGCTGATGGACGCTTTGGCATTGATCCCATCACTGCCGATGAGGCTGGCATCTTTGCCAAATCAATCACCGAAACAGGCTGTATCCGCATCCTGCCGAGCGACTATGTTGATATTGGCGGGGTTGATGGCTTTTTCATCACGCGGTTAATGTCTTTAGAATAGGCAGGAAGGCTTTCATTTCTTAATCGTGACAAACGACAGGCAGTAATGGCGAAGCGCAGCAAAAATCTTGACTCATGGCGTGTTGGTAAGCTTGAACAGCTATTCCGGCACACAGGCCTGTTTTTGTGGAGTTTACGCGGCGGCCAGCCAAATGTGATCATCACTGGCTATTCCGATCATTGGCGCGGCTCGGCAAGCAAGGGATCACAAATCATGACCAGCGGTTCCAGCTGGCGGGTCAACAGTGACGGCTTTGACGATTTTGAATGGCTTCGTGATTTACGCACATTTGGTGGCAGTCAGGCGCGCAGCCGGGCACGAAGCCTGATCAGCAACTGGCTTAAGGTCAATGGTCGCTGGAACGCCAAAAACTGGCAACCTGATATCATGGGAAAACGTCTGGCAAATCTGGTTTTTTGCTATGATTGGTATGGCAGTTCTGCCGATGAAACATTCCAGCAGCAAATCAGCGACTCAATCGGGTTGCAGGCACGCTGTTTGGCGATTGATTGGAAGCGGCTCTATAATCATGATGCCCGCGTTGGTGCGTTGCGTGGGCTGATCATTGCCGAGGCCGCACTTGGTGCTAAGGCCAGCGACCTTGATAATCTGATGGAATTTCTGGTGCCGCTGATTGACGGCATGATCCATGCTGATGGTGGCCATAAAAGCCGTATGCCCGACAAACATCTGGCCATCATGCGCGACCTGATTGAAATTCGGAACAGCGGCATTGCAAACCAGCTCGAACAGCTTGCTTGGCTTGATACAACCATTGCCAAAATGGGCGCAATCTGCCGCATGTGGCGTCATGCTGATGGACAATTTGCCCGCTTTAATGGTGCCGGCCTTTCTGATCCTAAAATCATCGAAGAAACGCTGGCGCGCGCGGGGCAAAAGGGCAAGCTGTTGCAACAAGCCCCCTATAGCGGTTTTTTGCGATTTTCATCGGGGCGGTCAACCGTGATCATGGATGTTGGACAACCAGCCGAACATGCCGATGTGGCAGGGCTAGGTACGTTTAGTTTCGAATTTGCCGTTGGGCAGAATCTATTGGTGGTAAATCCGGGACAGATTACCGGCGATGTTAACCTTCGCCGCCTGCTAAGCTCGACCAAGGCGCATTCGACCCTAACCCTTGATGGCCAGAATTCGTCTGATTTTGCCACCGGCCGTCTTGCCAAAATATCTGATGTTGAAATGGGTCCAGCCGAAGGCGGGCTGCTCGCAGTTGCCAGCCATAATGGCTATGAGGCATCGCATGGCGTTATTCATCATCGCAAATTATATCTATCAACCGGCGGCGGCAATCTTCGCGGGGCTGATCGGCTGGAATATTCTGGCGCGCCGGGTGAAATTGCCCGTATGGCGGTTATTCGGTTTCATTTACACCCCCGCGTCACAGTTGCCATGCTTCGCGACCAGCGGGTTTTGATCAAGATTCGTGACAATCACGCAGGTTGGATA
>Ga0209223_10004339_pt1 | contig 12998 bp, 11 predicted proteins | sample COG_06_FD_184750 | JGI IMG/M metagenome (GOLD analysis project Ga0209223, IMG submission 184750) | Pelagic Microbial community sample from North Sea - COGITO 998_met_06 (SPAdes) (version 2) | ecosystem: Environmental > Aquatic > Marine > Neritic zone/Coastal water | place: Helgoland, sampling...
TGACGAAGCTTTGTAGGGGTTCGACATTTTTGAAAGAACACCCACTCCTTTTCGCAAATATTTGGTCAAATTGAGCTTATTTGAACTCAAATTATGCTGTTTATTTTGCAACACAAGCAGCAACGAATTAATAAAACTCAAGACGAGCTTAATAAAAATATAAATTACTAATATTTAGATAATTAACAAGTTATACCTTAATATATAAATTAAGTTTATTACATGCTTTAATAATGGATCATCACCTTTCCATCAAATGGTCCAAAACCATTACGCTACGTGCAGATTATGGTCAGAGATATCGACACCCTGATTAAATCCATTGAGGTAAGAAGTCTTTGAGTAGTATGCGGTAGATATAATTTAAGGTTTCAAAAAACATCCATTTTTACAGCAACATAGAAATCAGAAAATGAGTTATATTTAGGGTTTTGATTTAAACTCAATTCAACGCACCTATATGATCACAGGAGAATTAAAGTCACAAGTAGATAAAATATGGGATGTATTTGCATCAGGAGGTGTAGCCAACCCAATATCCGTTATTGAGCAATTTACCTTCCTATTGTTCATTCGCAGACTAGACGAGCGCCAACTCAATGATGAAAATAATGCCAATCTATTGGGAACTGAGTTGGAGGTAAAAATCTTTACGCCTGAACAAAAAGCGTTGCGCTGGCACTCCTTTAAAAATGTAGACCCACAGACCATGCTCGATCTTTTCACCCGACCAATGGTTGACGGTATGAGCGTCTTTGAGCACATGAAGACCGCAGGAAAAGACGGTGGTGTATTTGCTGAGTTTTTATCAAAAGCAACATTCATCATCACTTCCCCTCGCCTATTAGATCAAGTGGTTCAGTTGATAGGTCAAATCAACATGGAAGACCGCGATACAAAGGGAGACCTTTACGAATACATGTTGGGTAAAATTGCCGCTGCCGGCAGAAACGGTCAATTCCGTACCCCAAGACACATCATAAAGATGATGGTAGAACTGACACAACCGCAGAAAGAAGATGTCATCTGTGACCCTTCTTCAGGAACCTCAGGCTTCCTGGTAGGTGCTAGTGAATACTATCGAGAACATCACTCAGATTGGTTTTTAGAAAAACGCTTCGCAGAACATTTTGACAATGCGATGTTCCATGGTATTGAAATTGACGATACGATGATACGTATTGGTGCGATGAACCTACAGTTACATGGTGTAGAAGGCCCCAACTTAATAAAAGACAATGCTTTGGGTGAGCCTATGGCGCATCTGAGAAATGAATACTCTCTGGTTTTAGCCAACCCTCCCTTTAAAGGCGCTTTGGATTATGATGCAGTAGAAGGTTCTATTCTCAAAACTGTAAAATCTAAAAAAACAGAATTGTTGTTCTTGGGCTTGATGCTCAGAATGCTCAAAACTGGAGGAAGATGTGCAGTCATAGTTCCTGATGGGGTATTATTTGGAAGCAGTAAAGCACACAAGCAGATCAGACAGGAAATCATAGAAAAACACAAACTGGAATGTGTCATCTCTATGCCTAGTGGCGTATTTAAACCCTATGCAGGAGTGAGTACAGCTGTATTGATATTTACCAAAACAGGTTCAGGTGGCACAGATAAGGTTTGGTTCTATGACATGGAGGCAGATGGGTATAGCCTAGATGATAAAAGAAGTGAGGTTAAAGAGAATGATATACCTGATATTTTAGAAAGGTATCACAACCTAGGTAATGAAACTGAAAGAGCAAGAACAGATAAGAGTTTCTTAGTTCCTTTGAATGAGATACAGGCTAATGACTGGGATCTATCTATTAACAGATACAAAGAGATTGTCTATGAAGAAATTGAGTATGCTGCTCCTTCAGAGATTATTGGTGAGATTGAAACTCTAGATAAGGAAAGAACTGATGCCTTAAATGCTTTAAAAGAAATGTTAGGATGATGCAAATTGAGCTTGGAAAATCTGTTGAATTAGTCACAAAGGGAACAACTCCAACATCCCTAAGTGAAAAATTTACAAAAAGTGGCATTAAATTCTTAAGAGCACAAAATGTAGTTGATGGTAAGGTATTAATTGATGATGATATCTTATTTATTGATAATGAAACCCATAATTCTAAACTTAAAAGATCTCAAATCATAAAAGGAGATGTTCTTTTAACAATTGCTGGTACGATTGGAAGAACTGCAATTGTGGAAATAGATGAGGAACTAAATTGTAATCAAGCTGTGGCTATAATTAGACTTGGTAATTCACAAATTCATCCTAACTTTTTATGCCATTTCTTCGCTAGCAACAGTGCTCAATCTCAGTTTACTATTGGTAAGGTAACGGCAACTATTCCAAACCTTAGCTTATCTCAAATTAAGAAACTTAAAATCCCTCTCCCCCCACTACCACAACAAAAAAAGATAGCATCCATATTAGATATAGCAGATGATTACAGGCAAAAAACAAAAGCACTCATAGCTAAGTATGATGAGCTTACTCAGAGTTTGTTTCTGGATATGTTTGGGGATCCTGTTACTAATCCTAAGGGGTGGGAGAAGATACCTTTAGGAAAACTATCAGAAAGAATAGTTGTAGGTCATGTAGGCCCTACAAGTGATGGGTATACTGAATTTGGAATACCCTTCTTGAGAACACAGAATGTAAGACCAAACTTTATTAATTATAATGATTTAGCACAAATTACTTCAGAATTCCACAACAAACTAAAAAAATCTCAAATTTTTGCTAAAGATATACTCATATCTAGAGTTGGAGTAAATAGAGGTATGGCAGCAGTTGTTCCTGATGACTTAAATGAAGCTAACTGTGCTAATGTAGTTATAGTTGGAAATACAAAATTTCTGAACTCTTACTATTTATCTTTTTTCTTAAACAAAAGTTTTGGAACAAAGCCAGAGTATGGATATTCTGTAGGAAGCGCACAAGGTGTGGTTAACACTAGTATAGTTAAGAAGTGGCCTGTTTTTAATGCTTCTCTTGAGCTACAAAACCAATTTGCAGATAGAGTTCAAGCTATAGAAGCACAAAAAGCACAAGCACAAGAAAGCTTAGCTAAGGCAGAAGATTTGTTTAACAGCCTACTACAAAAGGCATTTAAAGGGGAATTAACTAATTAATTATGGACAATCAAAAAATGGATCGAGATGGATGCCTAGGATTAGCATTGATGGTCATTGGTGGATTAGGGTGTTTTATGGGCTTAGTTACGGGGACTGGAGAATTTTGGTATGTTGGTCCATTATTACCAATTGGTTATCTTATGTACAGTGGTTAAAATTAATTTATCTCCATTCAAAAGAATAAATAATATGAGTGTTTCATTTGAAGACATTGTTAAAGGAGCCATTGAGGCAGTTAAATTTGGGGCACCCAAAGCAAGAGCATTTTTCAATATCCGAAAGGAAATTAAGGATGAGCTCACTTTGAACATTAAATTATTGGATAAAATCATATCAAATAAGGCACTGGATGACCAAGGTTTTATTCTAAAATTAGCCTCTTTACAATTTGATATGTTGGAAAAGTATATTAAATTGACCAACATCGGAAAATATTGGATATGTCGGTCGCGGGTATCCGAGAAGCGAGCACAAAGATTCAAGGCACCATTCGTTTTTAATAAGAATTTAGAGGAAATAACTAGAGCTAATTTTATATCAATGGAAGAGTTGTTTCGCAATGATGTTATTCCATCAAAAGATGTAAGGATTAGATTAATAAATATTAAAAAAAGACTATTGGTCTGTAAAGATATGCTAGCAGTTTGAATTACATTATGAATAATTCTATTTTTATCAAATGATTAAGCACCTTCTGAATATACTGTTCCTGATATTCGTTTTAACGGCCTGCTGGAGTGAAAATTACGATATCGAAGGTCAATCTGAAGAGGGCTTTGAAGATGGAACCTATTGTGCTGACGTTACTTATTACAATCCAAACACCGGAACCTCTAATGATTATACATTACAAGTTAAAGTTTCAAATAATGACGTAATCCGTATCGATTTTGGAAATGGTGGCCATTTAGATAGCCGTCATATGGATACGGAAACATTGAATGAAAATGGAGAATGCAAAATAACTTCTGACAGGAATTATGAATACTCCATTCATATTACCGGTAGAAACTGTGGACATGCAGATAACGTTAATCCTGAAACCGACGAAGATCTACCGAGGTATACTTTGGAGAGTTTTATAAGAGTTATGGAGTTATCAAATAATGAAGTCAATGATCTATACGATCTTGGGTATTATCAAAACATGCTTTTAACTGAAGATATGTTTGATTCTTTATTTGATTACGTCCAGCTTATGCGGGTTATAAAAAAAGATAAAGAAAATGGTGAAATCATTTGGGCCAGTTCGAGACAGAAAAAAAATAATGTTTTATGTCAATTGATATTGGTAAGAAAAAATGGTTACAATTACTTACTGTTTGTAAATGGAAATGATGCATTATCCCTAGGTACTGCGAGATTTAACGAATATGATGATGATTGGCAAACAGTGTGGATTAAAAATGGCCCACGAGAAACATCTCAATATGGTTATTTCATGCGCATAATTGAACGAGGTGTAAGTAAAGTAGATATGCAAGATCTCTTCTGGGATTATTGCGGAATTATATAACATGAGCAACTTTAAATTCCTACATAAAGAATGGCCTGATATCTTCGCAATAGCGAGTGATGCGGAATCAAAGGTTAACACTGAACCTTGTGCAAGCCTTTGGATGGCACGTGCAGCTCTAGAAAAAGGAATCTACTGGATGTATAATAACGATTCAAGATTAGAAAAACCGGATCCAGAATCTCCTTTAGGAATAGGTAAAAAAAATAGTCTGTCTGGGCTGATTACATCAAAGACTGCGAAAACGATTTTTAGTAAAAATCAAAGGAGAAATTTTCCAACCTTGGCAACTTTGGGTAATGCCGGCACCCATATGAGATCGCTCAGGGAACATGAGGCACGAGATGTTAAATTGTTTACCAAACTCGAAGACATTGATGTGAATTCGTTCAATGATCTTGCACATGTAGCAATTAGATGGTTATTTGAATTTTGCTCTCATTTAGTTATTGCTTATGGAGAAACTGAAGTTGATGCCCCGGTTTTTGATGACTCAAAAATACCGACAGGTAAGGCTCTGGATGAAACAAGACGGAAATTAGAGATTCTCGAAAAAGAAATAAAAGAGCTTTTCAATAAAGAGCGATTACTTCAGAAAGAGAATGAAAAATTAATAAAAGAAAATGGGGAAAAGCTCAAGCTACATACAGAAAGAGCAATAAAAAGAGGTGAAAAAGTACAACTCATCTCCCCCTTAATTCCCGAATCCGTTACACGGAAATTGTTTATCGATGTTCAGCTCAAAGAAAGTGGATGGATAAATCTTATTAAAGATAAAGACCTTGAATACGAAGTAAAAGGCATGCCTAAAACGACGAATCCAAGTGGTATAGGTTATGTTGACTATGTACTATGGGATGATGTAGGTAAACCATTGGCATTGATTGAGGCTAAAAAAACTTCAGTGTCGCCAAAAGCAGGAAAACAGCAAGCCCTATTGTATGCAGATTGCTTGGAACAAATGCATGGACAGAGACCACTTATTTTTTACAGCAACGGTTATGATACTTATTTCTGGGATGATACTTTTTATCCTGAGAGAGAAGTTCAAGGGTTTTTCACAAAAGATGAGCTGCAACTTATGTTGCAGAGACGGTCAAGCAGAATGGATATCAGGCAATATAAAACCAATCTAAATATCGCAGGTAAAGGCCGACCCTATCAACTGGAAGCCATTCAGCGTGTCGCCGAAAACTTTGCGCGTAATACACCAACAGGCATACTCACAGGAGGCAAACGAAAGAGCCTCATGGTAATGGCTACGGGTAGCGGTAAAACAAGAACCGCTGTAGCGATTGTTGATATGCTTACCAAATGCAATTGGGCTAAACGCGTGCTGTTTCTTGCAGACCGCAATGCCCTTGTGACGCAAGCCAAAAATGCATTTAATGACAATCTCCCCGATTTAACGGCGATAGATTTAACTAAGGAAAAAGAAGATCAAGAGACGAGACTCGTATTCTCTACCTACCCGACCATCATGAATAAGATTGATAGCAATCTTGAAGGAGGTAAGCGGTTTTACGGAGCTGGCCATTTCGATTTAATCATCATCGATGAAGCACATCGTTCGGTCTATCAAAAATACCGGGCTATTTTTGAGTACTTCGACTCTCTGCTTATCGGTTTAACCGCTACACCTAAAAAAGACATTGACCACAATACCTATAAGTTATTTGACATTTCGAACGACGACCCTACCTTCGCTTATGAACTTGAAGAGGCGGTAAAAAATGGTCATCTGGTTCCGCCCAAGGTGATCAGTGCAGATCTAAAATTCCCATCTGAAGGCATTAAATACAATGATTTATCCGAATCAGAAAAAGAAGAGTACGAAGAAAATTTTGGTGACCCAACCTACGAGGAAGCTCCTGAGATTATAAGCAATTCAGCGGTCAACCAATGGTTGTTTAACACCGATACCGTAGACAAAGCTCTGGACCACTTAATGCGCGACGGTAGAAAGGTAATGGGTGGAGATAAACTGGGCAAAACCATCATTTTCGCCAAAAACCACCAGCATGCCATCTTCATTGAAAAACGTTTCAATGAGAATTACCCTGAATATAAAGGCAAATTTTTACGTGTCATTGACAACTACGAATCCAAAGCCCAAGACCTATTAGAAAAATTCACAGATGCCTATCAAGAGAATGATCCACAAATCGCTGTTTCTGTGGATATGATGGATACAGGTATCGATGCACCACGAGTTGTGAACCTCGTATTTTTCAAAGCAGTTAAAAGCTATACCAAGTTTTGGCAAATGATTGGAAGAGGAACTCGCCTCTGCCCTAACCTATATGGTCCAGGTGATGACAAAGAGGACTTTTTAATCTTTGACTACTGCCGTAATTTTGAGTTTTTTGACGAGCATCCTGAAGGATCCAAATCTAAGAATCAGAAATCTTTGTTGCAAAAGACTTTTGAAGCAAAGGTCAAAGTCGCTTATTTAGTAGATCAATTACCCTCCGCTACAGCAGAACAGCAAGAAATTCGCAACAATTATCTTAAAGAATTACATCAATCTGTAATTGATTTGGATGAAAATCGATTTAGAGTGCAAGCACATATGCGACAAGTGAATGAATACCGCCATGAAGCAAAATGGCAAAACCTTTCACAAAATGACCTCTTAGAACTCAGCAAACACATCGCGCCTTTAATCCTAGGAGACGAAAATGACGACGAACTCGCCCGAAGATTTGATTTTCTGATTTTATCCTATCAGCTCGTAATATTATCAGGTACTGGAAAAACCGAACGGTATAAAGGAACAATCTACAAGACGGCAAGAGCATTAGATAAACTAAATAATGTCCCTCAGGTAGCGACACATATCCCTTTTTTAAAAGAGGTGCAGACAGATCAATTCTGGTCTAAAGTCAATGTAAAAAAACTAGATGACCTTCGGTTGAAAATGCGCGATCTGATAAAGTTTTTAGAATTAGAAACGCAAATTCCTGTATACACTCATTTCAAAGATGAAATAGCAATTGATCCTGACATACGAGAGCCCATAGAAACAGAATCATCCGGTTCGATGTTAGAATACCGTGAACGTGTCGAAAAATATGTTCGAGACAACAAGCATCATATTACAATTTCTAAACTGCTCAACAATACTCCCATCAACGATATGGAACTAGAGGAATTGGAACGGATACTATTTACGGCAGAAGGTGCGCATTCTAAAGACCGTCTTAAAAAGGAATTTGGAGAAATGCCATTGGGACATTTTGTACGAAGTATCGTTGGGTTAAATCAAGACGCAGCTCAAGAGGCCTTTTCTAATTTCATACAGAAAGGGCAATTGGCAGCCAATCAAATTACCTTCGTGAATACCATAATAGACTTTCTAACGAAAAGAGGAACTATCGATACAAAAATGTTGAAAGAACCACCATTTACTGATATCCATGATCAAGGACTTGCCGGTGTTTTTGCAATTGACAGAGCCAAAGAAATTATATCAATTGTAAAGCAGATAAATGAAAATGCGGGGTGATTTGAATATTCAGACAAAATAATATTACGACATTTAAAACTTACACAATAAATCATTTGTAGCTTATCGAAACAATGACCATAAGCGGCCATTGAACAAGCCATATAGCTTATTATAACTGGAAAGATAGTTAATTACAGCTATGATAAAGAGCATGAGATTATTGTAAAGAAATAGAACCCCCTCCCCCATTTTGCCTATTGAGTAGTTTGCTTATCTTAGGGGGTTAACTATGAAATGTTTTAACAGAACAAGAGATTCGTCCAAAATAAAAACCCAAGTAATTAATTGGGAAGGTCCTTATGCATTTCCAAAATTTAAAAAATTAAACAACCTCCCTGCCCTGCCAGAATGTAGCGGAGTTTATCTTTTTACTTGCGATTATTTAGATGATCTAGTACTCTATGGTTTAGGCATTACAACAAGACCATTTAAAAAAAGATTACTTGAACACAGAAGATTTTATTTTAAAGGAAAATATAATGTATTGGATATTAAAGCATTAAAAGAAGGATTAAGAGAAGAAATTTGGCATGGATGGCAATATGCAAGTTCTCACCAAGAGGAATATCAAGCTCGAAAAGAAGAAATTAGTATCGCAACAGAAAAGCAGTTACAGCAGACCAAAATTTATATTGCCAACATTGAGGATAAAAGAATTCAAGAACGTATTGAAGGTGCTGTAGCGTTCGCATTGTATTCATCTAAAGAGGCCTATGCTGATATAATAGACAAAGGCATGAATCTAAAAGGAAGAAATAATAGCGAAATGCCAATTAAAATTGTAAATATTTCTGATCAGAAAATATACGGTTTACCAAAAGAACTAGAAATATGAGTAAACACGAGACATGGCGCACACGCCAATACTGGGATTCCGTTGGTGGTTTATTGATTGAAGAATTCCGAGCTGTCAAAGAAAGTAAAAATCCAAGTCAAGAAAATAGGTACATGGATGCGGTCATAGTATTAAATGAGCCAAAGAAGATTCATAATGAAAATACTTATGAACTTACCGACAAAGATGTAATCGTTGTCCAAACTAAACGTGGCCGAATTGGTATGTACTTATTAGGACAAGCATATTTCAGTAAAATCTTAATTCAAATGCATAACCCACGCAGTGTTAAATCAATTGCTATTTGTGGTAAAAACGACGCTGTAATGGCTGAATTAGCCTCAGAGCATGACGTAGAAATTCTAGTCATACCTGATCGTGATAATCCAGAACAACTATAAATGATAACACTCACGGATTTTTTAAATGCTTACAATATTCCATTAAACAATGAGAATTACAAAATCCACCTTGCTGTAGAGTCTAGCTCAAACCCGCTACATGCCTTTTTCCAGGGGACATTTGAAGATTGGCAAGCGGATCAAAAAAACAAGAATTTTGAATGCGAACATGTGGTTTCTTTTATTCACCTAGGTGACAAAAAATGGCTCTTCGCCGGCGTACACAAAGTATTGAACGTTAGAGCAAATGGAAAGCGATTTACGTACAAGACTGAATTACTACCTAACCAAGACGCCATATATGGGAAAGCAATAATTTATTACGAACGTAAAAGTCGGAATTCATACAGATGGGGCCATACAATTGATGAAGCGTGTTTCTTAGGAGAGTTATTACCCCAACGAATGACGGTACAACAATATCCTGGTCACAATAATGTTCGAATAAGTTACAATGTGCTTGCCACTATAATAAAGCAGAATGAACCTAGCTGGAAAGGCGCATTGGCAAATATCAAAGGCATCTATTTAATTACCGACCTAAGCTGTGGAAAACACTACGTAGGCAAGGCCGATGGTCAAGATGGGATTTGGCATAGATGGACATCTTATGCTAAAAATGGACACGGCGACAATGTGGAATTAAAAAAGGTTTTAAATAAACTTGGCAAGTCGCACATGAGCAACTTTCATTTCAGTCTATTAGAAATTGCGGACTTCAGAACCGACGACGATAAAATAAACGAACGCGAATCTCATTGGAAAGAAATTTTGGGTTCAAGGATTTTTGGATACAATGGGAATTAATCCACCTGTAAAACATAAAAAAATTACGTTGTAAGACTGTATATTTACAGTATATGACCTACCAAGAAATTGTACAGCTCATCCATAAAGACGAGCCCCTGAGTCAAATAAAAAATTAGATGTAATAGTGTATACCGCAATCACTCGAACGAGAGAGAATTTGATAGTACTAAATGTAAATAAAAGATATTCAGAATTCGGAGAAAAGTTCCCTAAAAAATTGGCTGAACAATGAAAAAATACCACCAATAATGTATATGAAAAATAGGCGAATTGGTATTAAATACAAAGGTTTCGGATCGTGTCAAACTTTGTGATTAACCAATAGTTTTGCACTTCGAAATCGCCTACTTTTCATATACTAACCGTTAAGTATAAATTAATATGAAGAGAATTTCTAAGATTGCAAAAGAATTCAACATTGGTTCTAAAACCATATTTGAATATTGTATACAACTCGGATATCAATTTCATTCAATCAATACTAAAATTGACGAAGAGCTAGAATCTAAAATAATGCAAATTCATAAAGGGGAATTTGTTGAACCAGTGAAAAAAACTTCTAACTATTCTGTAATCACGACAGAAGAACTTCCGATTGAATTCAATAAAGAAAATCCATTTTCCCTTAATCAAGAGAAAATGATTACCGAGGAAGATTTATTCTCGAATAGACAAATGCTTTTCAGAGAGATAAAAGAAAAAAAGACATCAACTGTATTTAGTGATTTTGAAGCGTTTTCAATTTGCTTGGGACTTGACAATCGGCATGCAAAAAATATTGCCCGCGAGTTTTTTAGCACTAAAAAAAACAATGACCTGAACATCATCGAGGCTCATGAATTAGCAATGGCTACTCTTGATAAATACGGGAGCAAAACTCTTTCCTTTATTATTTCATTACCAGCACTTCCTTTCAAAGCAGTTAATGCAACGCAGATTTTCAGCGAGTTGGACAACAGAAGAACAAAACAATCATTTCCAATTATCAGAATTGCTTTCAAAAATGAAAATGGAAACACTGAAAAATTATCAATATCATACTTCGCAGAAAAAATTGGGACTAGAAGACAACGGAATGATAATGTCCTCACAATTAAAAATAGATCCACAGACCAAACTATAATGCGTATATCACGAAACGGAATTGTAATTCCTGAATACAATGCTCGCCAAATAATTCCTGTATTACAGGTGTTTATAAGGTTTTCTGAAGACGCCAAACAAACTATTTTAAACTATGGACTTGAAACTGGAGAATGCTCTATATGTGGTCGAGAATTGACAGACTCTGATTCAATTAGAATTGGAATCGGACCGGTTTGCAGAAAATACATTTAACTAACTATAAAACAAATTGTTAACTTATTTTACAAAAGACATATACCCTAAATAGATAGTTCACATAACCAGAGCTAAACCAATAATTGACATTACAACAGTAGTTGAATAGTTCGAGTCCTACATTAAAAATTTACTGATTATCTAGGCAAGTTTTTTCGTCAAGTAAACTGAATATTTGGATTTTGAGTTTGGTATAAGTTGTCTCTTTTGCTACTCATCATATTCGGTACTGTCGCGTTAACCAAATCTCAATCTGAAATTTACTGATTGGGGATTAAATTAGCAAGCTAAAGAATAAAATGTTTTGAACGTTGTCTTTCCCGAGTCGTAACGTTTTTATTAGCATTCAGCGAGGAGTAGTTTTTCTTATCTTAGGGGATTAACTAAAAATTGCTTTAACAGATAACTATGAGAACTGCACTAGAAAACTACATTAACCAATCCTCTAAACAGCTACCGGAATACATTTATGAACATGTCGATTTTTCAGACTCTTATTTTCGTGATTTCTTTAAACTCACTTCTTCAGATTTAAAATCAAAAGACAATACCATGCAATCCATTGAAAGCATCTTAATAGACCTTGCCGGTAGTCCAGATGGGGACTTCATGGACATCTGCTTTATGCTTATGGATAACCCTGAAGACAATCCGCTTTCTGTTTTTAATTACACAACGTTTCATGAGGGATTAAAGAGAACCTGTTATTTGAATGTCTACTAGACTGCAAACCACTATCTGTGCTGTTTTGAGCTGATGAACTCTTCTACTGGTGAAGGATCGTTAGATATTCTTACAACCAAAGACCCTCTACCCTTTTGTATGGATGCTGCGCATCGTACCTTAATCGCTTATGAACTGGAACATAAACACGCGCTTGAAAACAACACGGTTGAGCCAAGCCCAATACAATGGAATGTTGAGTTGTTGAATTGAATAAAATTTAATATAATCGGGCAGGTAAATGAATAAAGCACAACAAAGCAGTGCGTCTTTAAATATTTGTAAAACCATTTATTTAGAAAAATAAGTTCAAATAAAACTCATTTTAAATGGTTTTAGACTAAAACAACCGATTATAACCGGCTATATGTATACTTAATTGATTATAACTTGAGCTAAACGCATACAAGCATTCTATTTGTTTATATCCGCCAATGCTTGATTATTTTAGAAAATAACTTTAAGATACTTTTGGAGATGTATTATATACTTTTGAAAGTATCAAAGGTGCATGGTTCGATTTTGGGTCGTGATTAACTAATATGGATACTCCCTTATATAATTACCTGCGGGTGAATATCGTGCTACCACATATAAAGCGCCTGTTCGGGAAACTGCCCAACCAATACCTATATGAGTTGTAGATTTCCAAATCATTTGTGTATAGTGACCGATTTTAGGACCAATCCTAAACCTTCTTATTTTTGAATAACGGTAAGCTTTAATTTCATCGTA
>Ga0209223_10004342_pt1 | contig 12993 bp, 21 predicted proteins | sample COG_06_FD_184750 | JGI IMG/M metagenome (GOLD analysis project Ga0209223, IMG submission 184750) | Pelagic Microbial community sample from North Sea - COGITO 998_met_06 (SPAdes) (version 2) | ecosystem: Environmental > Aquatic > Marine > Neritic zone/Coastal water | place: Helgoland, sampling...
ATCTTGATGCAGGCCATCTAGAAGGGCATCAAGTTTGTCTTCGCCCCAACTGCTGTGGGGAAACAACAACAAGATTATGAGCATTATGTTTTTCAAGCTGTAGTTTTTATCCATTGTTTTTTTCATCATATAAAGAATTTAATGTTGGGTATTTTTCAAGTAACTTTTGTAACATACTTTTTGTATCTTCACCCCTATACCAAATAATATTTCTATAATCTTTCTTGCAATCAACATCTCTTTCAATAATTTCTTTTTTCATTATCAAGTAATTTTCCAGTAACAGTTGCTTGGTTGCGTATGGGTCTGCAATAGGGAAATAAAAATAATGACATAAGTCCTCGTGTGTTTCATTGGACCAGTATTCTCTGAGAGAGTTGACCTCTTTAGTTGTTACTTTTCTGCAACCAATTTTATTGATTAGAGGAAAATATGAAAAGGTGCATAAACTGTCTAAGTCGTTGCCATCATACGAGTGTGCATCTTGAATCTGAAAAAAAATTAATAATAATAATGTTTTAATCAGAACTTTCTTCATTACATAAGATTGTTTTTTTATCCTTTACTAAAAAAATTTTATTTTTTTACCAACCAGGAAATCTTTCTTTATTCAACAGTGACTGACTTGAACAAAACAGAGAATTAGTTTTTTTGTTCTGAAACCCTTTGTGGAAACTCTGATAAAACCTTATATATTTTTCTTCCATTTATTTAGATTAACTTTTCTTATTTATTTCTCCACCAGATGAAGTTTTAATATCATTTATATCTATTAACAAATCGCCATAAATATTTATTTCAGCACCGCTGGATGATGAACCTGTGAACTTACTCAATACTTTTGCATTAATTTCTGATGCGCTACTTGCCCTTGCCTCTAAGTATTGGGTTTTAAATTTTCTTGCTTCAACTTCGGCGCCACTAGAAGACTCTATATTTGTAGAAGTGCATAAACCTTCGAGCATAATCTCTGCTCCACTAGATGATTCCACATATAAATTATCACACTCAATATCTATTTGAATTTCTGCACCACTGGATGCATTTAAGTCAAATTCATCTGAAGAAATGTTTCTAGCAAAAACCCTGCTTCCAGAAGAAGAATGTACGGAAGTAAGTGTTGGCACTGATATATCAATCACTACCTCACCATTACATTGTTTGAATAAAAATTTAGGGCAATCTCTAGTTACATATAAGATTTGATTCTTTTCATAAATTTTAAGCGTGCTTAAATCAGTTTCTTCATTTGCATGTGCAACTACTAAAAAATTTTTATCTGCTTCAATATTTACATTAACTCCGGCGGACGTTTTTACCTTATTGAAGTCAAAAAAATCATAATTCCTCATAATGTCATTTGAAGCATTAAGTGCGATCAAATGAGTGGACGTTATAAATGTAAAGATCAAAAAGAGAAGTTTTGTATGTGCTTTTTTGTTCATGTATTTATTTTTCCTAATTCTCTGTTTTGTTCTACTCCACCGTCACAGTTTAAGTTTGAACAGAGAATAAGATTTTTGAACCTTTTATCAAACATCATATGAAACTTCTTATATTTTTCCTTCATTTTGCTAATCTACATATTTTACAACTATTTTTGTATCTTACGTTGTCCTTAACTGTTCTCTCAAACTCATGTCCCTTTGAGCATTGCCACCAAACTTTTTTTCCAGATCCTGAGGTGACCTCTTCTGGCATTAGAGGAAAATTTTTATCTTTATGCCAAAATTTTGCTATTTCTGGATAATCAATTTTAAGGTTATTTTCCTTTGATGCTCTTTGCCCTGCACAAAAAGGACATCCGGAATTACGATTGGTTCTATTATGTATTGTTGCCTCCCATTCATGTCCTTTTGAACATTGCCACCATACTTTTTCATCTGATGCTAAACTGAAGTTTTCTGGTTGTAGTTTTCCATTTTTCGTTGGATGCCATTCATTTGATACCTTGATATTTTTAGCAAGAGATTTATTTGGCAATGGGTTTGGGAAATAACTTTGCAGTAAATTAAAATCTTTTTTATTAATAAAATCTTTTTTATCTAAATAACATTCTATTTGTTTTTTTTGATTTGCTTTGAGTTTAAATTTAGACCAAATCTTCTCTAAAATATTGTCGATATCTTTCTTTGATATCTCGTGACTGGAACAGATAAGGTCATCTGAATTAATTTTGTTTAAAGTATGATCCCTTATTCTCAATACTTCTATGCCATTTCCTTTAAAAAAATCATTTTTTTCAATATCAAACTTAACTCTGTCTTTGTGAAAATAAGACCCATCATATTCAATTCCCAGTTTTAATTCAGGTATGTATAAGTCCAACTCTTTTCCTTTAATTTTATCCCTATGTTTAATTGAGGAAAAAATTGTTTTTAATTCAGCAAAGATTCTTATTTCTGGTTTAGATGATTTGTTATCACATTTTGTACAACCTGTTCCCCTGGTCCTTTTTTCGACCCTGGTTTGCCATATATGTCCTCTAGGGCAAATCCACCAAACTTTTTTGCCTGATTTATTCATAACATCATATGGGGTGAGTTCTCCATTAAGAGTTGGGTGCCATTCTTTTTCAAGTTCTGGATAATCAATTAATAAATGGTTTGATTGCGTTGGTTTTTGTCCTGCACAGTAGGGACAAAAATGTCCATTTGTTATATGCGATATTCTAGATTGCCACTCGTGACCCTTTTCACATTGCCACCAAACGACCTTATGACTGAATGATGTAAAGTCTTCTGGTGAGATATTTTTATTCTTTTGTGGATGCCAATACTTTGCTTTAGTGGGATGTTTTAATTTAAAGTTGTTTGTCTTGCTTGCTCTTGTCAAAACAATAATTCTCTGTTCAAACTTACTCCACAGTGACTGAATGTTCCAAGGGGGTGTAGTTTCTTGTCATCTCTATCCTCAGTCATGCTTTTTTTTTAGTATGTGGTCTTCCACCCTTATGGAAAGGTATTTCATCTGTATTCAACACCCTCTTCCCATTGATTAGATTATAACCTTTACTCTTATTGTTGGGGTCTTCATATTCCAACCCATCTTTTACGATAGGAAGTCTAAAGTGCATCTTTAACTTGTGACCTTGGTGTGTGTTCTCCCCCTCTCTATTCTCTGCATAACAAGGAATAACGATTATTTTAGTAAGGTGTTCAATGATTACATCTCGTGGAGACTCTTCTATGCTCGACTCCAATCTTTGACCATGTCTATTAACCCAATTTATCCAGTCCTTCTCTTCATCTAACCTTGTTATATCCCCAACACTTCGTTCCTTTCCATCTACCAATTCAGACAATGCTTCTTCTAACTGATTTACAATTTTGTTTCCTACACCTTCTGTTTCTTCACCCAGTAGAATCTTTGTCTTAACTGATGCAATAGAGGTTTCAATTCTCTCAATGTTCTTATCAATCTCTTTGATGTTGTTCTCTAAGAGTCTTATTTGGTCATTTGATTTCTTAACCCTGTCTCCCTTTGCATCCATCAGTTCCTCTTTAACTCTTTCTTTAAGTAAGTGAGAGTTCAAGACAACCTCTTTCACTGTTTCAATTACAAACTCATCTGTCCTATCCATATTCAAACTTCTTTTATTCTCACACTTAATCTCTTCTCTCTTCTTGTATCTCTTCATTCCAACATTGCAGTTATAAACTCTTGATACTGGTCTGTTAGGGTTATCAACATTCTTGATGAGTTGAGTAATTCTGCACTTACAATCTCCACACCATAGAATGTCACCTAACAAGGAGATTTCTTTTCTGTTGTTATCTCCCTTGTTCTCTGCATTCACTTCTAGTTGTTTCTTAACCTTATTAAATAACGAGTGAGTAATTATCTGAGGAATGACATGACTTATCCAAGACTCGGAATAGTTGTCATACCATCTGTAAGTCCCAAGATAGTGTTCATTGTTTAACATCTTTATAAGGGTGGTTGTATTCCAGTATTTTGCTCTTCTTGGTTTATAACCTTGTGCATCAAAGTCTTTTGCAATATCGGTAATCGAGTCCTGTTTTGCATATCTTTTGAATAGTTCTTTGACTAGTTTTGCTTCTTCCTTGTTGATTTGAAAAGTCTTATCTACATTCTTATATCCATAGATAACTGTTCCACCCATGAACTTGTTCTTACCCTCGAATGCCTTTCCTCTTAATGATTTACCTCTTGTGGTTCTCTCTCTAATGATAAGTCCTTCATCCATTGCAGACTCAGACTTCATAAACAAATTCCATCTTCCCATCTTGGTATCAACTTCTATTTCTTCTGCACGAACTCCCTCAAAAAGTTTTACCCCATGAGGGACACACCAGTTGTAGACCAAGTCTTGTCCTTCTAAACCGAAACCCTTCTCACCATATGCACCACCCCTAGATAACCTAGAGAACTCCATTACCCAAATGTGGGTGACATCACCTTTCAGAATTCTTTTCTTTAGTTCTTCAAACTCCCCTCTGTTTCCTTTTGTTGAACTTTGGACACCCTTATCACCTTCAAGGACTTCTACATATTCAAGACCCATATCTTTTGCAATCTTTTGACCAGTTGTTCTCTGTCCCTCAATGGAATAACCCTCATCCTTTTGTGACCTGCCTGAGACGCGAATGTATGCGTGAAGTTTATCCATGAGACCTCAATGCGTGTTGGACACTACCCTTACTTACATTTAACTCTTCACAAATCTTTCTGTAAGAAAGTCCCTTGTCTCTGAGTTTGAATATGTTGGATTTAGTTTCTTCATTCATGAGTTTTCCTTTACCCCATTTTGTATCTTTCTCACGCAGTCTTTTAATTGACTCTGATTGCCTGGAAACAATCATGTCTCTTTCCATCTCCGAGAAGATACTGATGAAATAACTGAACATTTTTCCTTGTTGAGTTTGGGTGTCGATTGAGTTTTTAACCACAAAGATATTAACCCCAACTTCTTGAAGTTCGTTGATGGTATTAATCACATCAACTGTTGACCTTCCAAGTCTCGAGAGGTCAAAGACAATGACGTAATCAAACATTCTCTTCTTACTATCTTGAAGTAGTTTTCTTAGTTGAGGTCGTGTGTCTCGACTCTTTGTTCCACTCATAATTTCTTTGTATTCACCGACACAGTTCCAATCTAATCTCTCGATTTGTTTATCGATGGAATTAGTCTGGTTTTCAATTTCTTGATGGTCTGTGCTAATTCTTTGATATTTTACTACTCTCATAAACTACTCCCTATACACAACTATTATACTAAAAATAGACTGATATAGTCAAATAATAGTTGTGTTAAGAGTGTAGTTAAATTATGCAACCCAATTGAAATGACTCTCGTTCTCTTTCTCACCATAGTCAAAGTCTGTTTTCGTGAACGCAAACTGCATTGATGTATAGAATGATTTCTTAACTGCATTTCTATCTGTGAACTCATAAAGTGCTTTTGCATTCGAATCATCCAAATCCCTTGTGCCTTTTTGGAAAAACTTCATAGTTTTGCCGAGTAAGACAGGTGTGATGCCTTTTGAATTTGGGAACAAATTACTTCTTGAAAGACAAATTGGAACGAACAAGTATTCACTCACTCTGTTATTTCCATTTATTTGAGTTACATCAACCATTTTGCCTTCGGGTGTTTGCCACACTGAATGCCAATTTAACTTGATGCCATGTGCATTAGGATATAATTCATATCCTGTAATCATCTTGCCTCCATATCTGTTAACAAGTTCTCTTACATTTGCATGACAATAACCACCAGTTCCACTTGCAGTCATACAGTTTTGTCTTGGTTTAACTTTGATTGGTTTTGGCATTAAGGTCAGAATGTCATAACTGACACATTCTCCTAATTTCATGAAATCTTCATCATAATATTCGTTGTCTTCATTGATGCAAAGAATCTTCAAATCAAAATTCATTGCATCTTTCCATTCAATTCTTTCTGCATTGATTAGTCTCTGTTGTGCAGAAATCAAACTCTGATTTCTTATGAAGTCTCTCCTCATTTGTTTGTTGTTAAATACTGTTTTCATTTTTTTCTCCTTTTTTGAGATTAGGAGTCATTTCCCAACCTTCATATACAGTATATAAAAATAGTGGGTGCATTGACCCTGTAACTCATCTAGTAAGTGTTGGGTTAGTGGTGTATGCTTTATGATGTGAAACTAATCTATAACAAAATAATCACTCCTAGAGGGTCTGATAAGACTTCTAAGGGGGGTTATACCGATTATTCATACTTTGACTCATCTAAGAGAACTAAGGGTGGAGAAACGATAGGAAGAAACATTCAATGGTATCGAATGTGGTGGATGTATCTTCGACTTGCACTGGAATGTGAACAAAAAGGTATTCTTATCGAGGGTGAAAAGGTGAAGATGGATAGAAGGTATTACAGACAATGGAATCTCAATTCTATTCTCGAAAATAGTTTTGATAATTGGTGGAAAGAGAACAAAAGACTCTTTGTTCACCCCCCAATTAAGACACTAAGTGCATCAAGTGTTTCTGATGATGACCATCTTGTTCTAATGGTTCCTAAAACTAGAGATAAGACCGACTTGCTAAAAGAATTAGATGAACTCTTAGAGGGAAAGACTAAAAGTGTTGTTAGGTTTCCTTTCTCTAAATCGAAATCAGTCTATCTAAGGTGCCATATGCAATACAACATCTTTCTTAAATCACAAAGTGGTGAAAGTAGAAAGAAGATAATGAATTGGGTGAATGAAGTTTATCGACCAATACATTTATCAAAATATCTTATTCAAAGAGATGGAAATAAAGAAAATAAAAGAAGTGAAAACAAAGTTCATCCTATTCACGGAACTCTTGAAATTATCTCTGCAGAGAATGGTGTGACTAATAATATTCGTTATGCAAAGAAGAGGATAGTTTCAACCAGTAGAGGTGTCTTTCCTTAGGTGGACTAATCCTTGGTTTAATACCCTCAAAATTGACCTCTTGAAACCCCTTGTTTTACTGGGTTCATTTTTTCAATTTCAGAGGGGTATTAGTCCATTTGCACTAACCCATCAAATTAATTCAAAAAAAGTAGTCGATTAGACTTCAACGAAGTCTAAATACTATTGATGAATACAGAATTACACAATGAACTTCTAAAACATGAGATGAGTAAAGACCTCTCAAGAAGAAGATTACAGAAACACCTTAAAGAATATACGACTGCCAACTCCTTATTCTTGGTGCTTCACTTAAATCGTTATCTTCAACAAGAGAAGAATGAACCTCATAAGATTAAGAAATCATTAAAGAGGTTTTTCAGAAACATTGATAATGAAGTATTCAGTAAGAAATCAAATAAACAGTTAAGACGATATGTGATGATTGAGAACCTAAAGAAGATTGGGATAACTCATGTTCAGACTGCTATTGAAATACCACAACATCTAAACGGTGTTGCATTGAAGAAGATTATTGAAAGAAACCTCAATGACCAAATAGTAAAACTGCAACACATTGCAACGGTTGATGACCATGATGGTCTGATTGATTACAACACAAAGGACATTCATTATTTTGAAAAGAATGCCTTTGCATTTGACGAAGTAAACTCATACAAGTTTGCGTGATATGAAGTAAGAGTCCGTTCAGGAACTTGCCCATTAAGTCTCTATTTAACTCTCTGCATTAAGTTGCATTGTGATAACTATTATCTGAAGAAAGTGAAACAAACAGATGCTACGAAGTAATCAGGAACGAAGTGAGTGATTGAATTAAGGAACAATAATGACATTACAGAAGAACAATAGATTTAAAGAATATGTTCTTGAACTAGAACAAATCAAATATAACCATCTTCAGGATAGTAGAACTCCATCACTCCAAAGAAAGTTTTGGGTAAAGAGAACTTCACTTATAGAGAAACAAATAGAAGACTACCTAAATACCTATGATGATTAAACTAACCGAATCCAAGAAGATACTCCTTAAGAGAGTTCTATTGATACCCAATCTTATCCGTCATGCAGATAGTCAGAACATAACTCTAGAGACTGCAATCAAACTTGCAGACGAGTACAACGAGATGCTGAACGATGGAGACCTAGAGTCTGCTCTAGAACACTTGCCTTCTGTTACACAAAGTCTTATTCGTTATGCAGAAGAGACTGCATTAAAGAAAGACGAATTAAAAATTAAGAACTCATTGGAACTAAAGAAGAAAGACCATGTAATTTCTGCCATGAAATCATTTAATGCATTTACTAAGACTGTAGGTAATAAAAAACCCACCAGTCCTAATAAAAAAACTGATGGGTTATCTGATGCTGAAAGAAAAGTAATACAGTCACTTAAATAATAATAATTAAACCTTTCACTACTATTTATATGTTTAGGAGACCAATAAAACAATGAAACGATATTCAGATACACCAATAAATGTTCGTCTAGGTAGATACCAAGAGAATAAATTAAACGAGATGATTAAAAATGAAACCTACTGCCAACAGAAAGGCATATTTTCTAAAGTGGATGCAGTGAGGACTGGATTAAATAATGTAATCAAAGACTACGAAATGACTACACTCGGAACGCAATAAAACAGTGTTCGTGAGAAGAGGGTGGTTAGTCCTAATCACCTTTTTAATTGGGAGTAAAACCAGTTAAAGTTTATTTATTTTTTATTATTGTAGTGTAAAAATAAACAATTGGTATAACAATCAAACAACCTAACACTATGTTGAAAGTTATAGACCATCCAAAGTCAAGTGATGCACCAATACCATCAGACACAGTATTACCAAACAATGCACCATACAATGCACCGTAAACTCCTTTACCTTTTAACTTTTTATCAATGTCAATACCCATCAATGCACAAACGGCAAGAACACCGTTATCTATTATTCCAAATAATAATCCATCTAACATATTTTCTCCTTTTTAAAGCACTGTTCAAACTTACTCCACCGTCACTGACTGTTTTGGAACAGTGCATTATTCTTCTTTGTAGTCCTCTTCGAGGATTCCCTTTTGCTTCAGAGTTTCTGTCAGTTTTTCTAGTCGAACTAATGCTACGACTCCTACCATTCCGAAAACAAAACCCATTACTGCCAAACCTTCCATAATATTTCCTTTTTAATTAGCAGTCCTACATCTTTGCAATTTAGCAATTATAACAAAAAAATTATTTGTAACCTTTACTTCCTATTTAATTGATGGTAAGTTTGCGTTACATTTATTAATACGGAGAAAATAATGAATGAATTTATAGATACATTTAACGGCACATTGGCGCTTGGGATAGGTTATGTTGCGGTCTTAATGCCAGTTTTTATTTTATTGGTTATCTTTATTTATGATAATAGAAACAAGAAAAACAGATACGACACGCTCATTACCATTTCAAAAAATATTAATAACCCTGATGATATAAAAGAAATTCTTGAAAGTTTGGTTGAGAGAAAATCGCCAACCGACTATAGAAGAAGTGGGGTTATTACTATTGGGGTTGGGGTTGGTCTTTTCTTGTTAGATAAAATCGGTTTGGGTACAGATGTGATTTCTGGTGTCGGATTACTAGTGCTAGCAATCGGTGTTGGACAAATAGTTGCGGGTTATCTTTATCCAATTGAAAGCGAAGAGATTAATAAAGCAGTTGAAGGGTTTGAAAAGAAATAGTTTTGGGCAAAAATCACAAAAAACTGCTTAACAACCTTGAGGAACTTAGAAAGTCTGCTGGTTTGACTCAGCAAGAATTGTCAGACCAAGCAGACGTTTCAAGAAAGAGCATCAATGCCATAGAAAATGGGATATATGTTCCCTCTACAGTTCTTGCCCTGAGGATAGCAAAGATTTTAGATTGCTCGGTAGAAGATATTTTTACCCTTCCCTAGAAGAAATTTTTATTTGTTTGACCGACCAGGAAAAGTTTTCGTGAGAAGAGGGTGGTTAGTCCTAAACACCTTTTTGGTTGGGAGTAAAATCACCTCATAACCAATTTATGAATTAAGTGAGAGTTTTCTTATTGGGGTTTCTAATATATCTATTTTATTTGGTTTATCCCAAGTGTTTCAATTAAAGAATTCTGAAAACTTCTTAATGAATGGTTAACTCTTTCTGATATATCTAACTCTCCTGTGAAAGAAAATTCTATGATTTTGTTTATTTCACACCTTACAATGAATTCTAAGTTCTCATATTTTGAGTTTATCTCAGTATATTTATCAGGAGCATCAATCTCTCGTGGAAAGATAGAAATAATCCTTTTTCCTGAAGAAATTGCTTCAGATAGCATGGTAGAACTATCTTCGGTAACAAAGATATTTTGTGCTATGTACAACAGATGATGAAATTTACCTCTTGTCTTTTCAGAATGAAACAAGACTGACATTGATGTGTCGTAGTTCCTCTCTATCAACTCTTCAATTTTTTTGGGAGTTCTTCTAGAGGTAATAAAGAGTGGTTTAGTATTATTTTTTTTACAAAAAATAATGAAATTTTCAATTAATGCAGTCCATTCGTTCTTTTGATAAACATAACCACTGCCATCTCCACCCATAATCAAGAGAGAGTAATTCATTTCTGTGATTGCATTTGCAGCGATAAATTTCTCACCCATTTCTTTGCATGTTCGTGGGTCAAATATATTTGGTGCAATAACTGGCACGAGATTGCATGGTAAATCTGAAACTCTACTGCTAGTAATATATGCCGTGAAGTCAGATACATTCCAGTCTCTCGGGGTGCTTAAATGTATATTTTTTGTATTATGTTGCTTGGAAAGAGCAAGGTTTAATGGTGCTAAGTTTGCCCCCCCTGAAACAATGATGTCTATTTTGTTAAGAGGTGTAAATTTATAACATTTCAGGATTAGTTTTACCGTTAAGAAGTTGGGATACTTTGATAGTTTTCTTGAGATAAATCTTAGCAACCCTCTTAGAGAATGGATTCTCCAATAAACATTGAGAGTCAAAGTTGAGACTTCATGACCAGCATCACCCAGTGTTTTAATAATTCCTAGAACTTGTCCATCGTGACCTGAAATCCCCTCACTCAAATGGCATATATTAAATTGCATCTTGAATAAGGTTTTTTATACTCAGAGACAATTTCTCTAGAGAAAAATTTGTTTTTATGTTTTCTTGGTTTGTTGAAATACTATGACTCGCACTCAGCATTAATTAGAAAACCCATACTCATTAACCAAATCATCCACGGTGGATTTTGAATTAATAAGCAGTCTTCGTTATCTTTATCCTCATGCTCTTTGAGTTTTTCTTGATACTCTTCTTCAGAGAGTTTGTGCCAACCGATACATTGACCTGTTGGACTTCTTCCGCAACCACATTCCATATTTATCTCCTTTTAAATCACTGTTTCCTTCTGCTCCACCGTGACTGAGTGCATTTTAAACGGTGTATTAGACTTCACTGCAATCAACATCACTGTTATCTAACAAAGTCTTTACAAAATCTGGAACCTCTTCATTGTTAGTTATGTAGTGGTTTTTAAGAATGCATGCCTGTTCTGGTGTTATTTCGGTTTGAAAAGTCATCTCATTATTCTTTACAACTACACACGATGAAATAAAGAAACCAATCATCAATATTGCTGCAAGATTTTTCATAATATCTCCTTTTTAATTATCTGTTTTGTTCTACTCGACGGTAACGGAGCAAGTATACCTCGACTTTCATTCTCCACTATTTTTGTTCATAAATTTTTTCATTGAAAGAGAAATAATTGCTATTAAAAAAAATACCGTTCCAACATCATGGAGACCATCGATGCCAAATAAACTTTCAAATAAATACATCGCTATTGCAAGAATTATTAAAACCCAAAATTCATATTTTTTTAAAAACTTAATCATTTTTTGAAACTACTCCACCGTGACTGACTTGAACAAAACAGAGAATTAGATTTTTTGTTCTGAAACCCTTTGTGGAAACTCTGATAAAATCTAATATATTTCTCTTCCATGATTTGTAGATTTTTTATTCAGGGTTATTCAAACCATCCTCATAAATAATTTTTTTATTAATCACTGGGTATAATCTAAACATGGAATTAAGTAAATATTCAATAGATGATAAGTTGGCATTACAAATTCTTCTAAATAATTTTGAGGTTTCGCAATGGACAGCAGGAATTCCATATCCATTTACATTAGAGGATTCAATCAACTGGATTAATAAGCAAAACACTAGGGAATATTGCTATGTGATACAAAATAGCAAGGGTTTAGTTGGAGATGTGGGACTTTATCCAGTCATAGATAATTGTTATGAATTAGGTTATTGGATTGGTCAAGATTACTGGGGAAAAGGATATGCAACCGAGGCATGCAAAGCACTGCTTGAGTTGGTTAAAAACAAAATTCCTTCTGAAAAGATTTTTGCAACCTGTCAGGTGGGCAATTCTGCCTCGGAAAAAATATTGAATAATTTGGGTTTTCAAGAAATTGAACGAATTCTGTCTTTTAGTAAAGCAAGAAACAAGGAAACTGCTTGCTTAAAATATCAACTAAAAAATTAAATAAATTTGCCCAACCAGGAAATCTTGCCTTATTCAACAGTGACTGACTTGAACAAAACAGAGAATTAGATTTTTTGTTCTGAAACCCTTTGTGGAAACTCTGATAAAACTTAATGTATTTCTCTTCCATTTAATTCATCTTGTCGATAGATAATTTTTATTTTACTTGTCTTTTCTGTTTTTTTTAAAATAGGGAATGCTAACCCCTGCCAAGATAGGAAAAAACCAGGCAGGCAAAACATACCAATGCTCTTGCCATGTAAACCAACCCACAGCAAAGTTAAAAATAATTAATAATGATATTGATACTAAAAAAATATTTAACCATTTTTGTTTTTTGTTTTTTTCATCTAGTTTCATTTTGTTTAAATTCACCTTAAAAACTTCTCCTATTTGATTTAAGTTTTGCTAGTCAAAATTTGCCTAACAGATTTAGACAATTTTTTAATGTACTAAATTTTAACCAAATATGATTTCATTCAACATTCTTCCTGGCATAAGGGTAAAAGC
>Ga0209223_10004345_pt1 | contig 12988 bp, 19 predicted proteins | sample COG_06_FD_184750 | JGI IMG/M metagenome (GOLD analysis project Ga0209223, IMG submission 184750) | Pelagic Microbial community sample from North Sea - COGITO 998_met_06 (SPAdes) (version 2) | ecosystem: Environmental > Aquatic > Marine > Neritic zone/Coastal water | place: Helgoland, sampling...
AATTGAAAATATAGATTATTTAAAAGATATATTTGTAAAAATTCATAATAAAGATATAGAATATGTAGAATATAAAAAGAGATTTATAAATATACAGAGGTGGATTTATAATGATAAATTAATACAAATTCATCCATTAATATGTTTAGAAAAACAAGATTTTGATTCAATAAATGATATATCATTTACTTCATATGATTGTATTTTATTATATGAATATTTAGAAGAATTATTAGATGAAGAGGTAGAATATTTATCACCTGATAATTATTTTAGTGGAGATAAATTATTAACATTAGATGATACAAAGATATATGAAGAATATTTAAAAGGTGAATTAAAAGAATTATATAAATTACATCCAGAAAAAATTCTTATTGTAGTAGATAAATTTAAGAAATATAAGATTAATAAAAAGGAAAATTTAGATGATATTATAGATTTTTTTAAAGAATGTAAAAATAATGATTTATTACCAATGATATATTTTCATACGGAAGAATTAGTAGCAAAAGAGATTTTTTATAAAGTATATGAAGATTTAAAACTTATGGAAAATTTAGAATATCCATATCATTATGATATATTAGAAAAGAAGGATGAATTATACAAGAAATATTTAGATAAGAGGATTATTTATTCTGAATCAATAAAGATTAAAACAAAGGATGCTCATACTGAAAAGAATGAAAAATTAAATAGATTTGACAAAATGGAAAGAGATAAATATATGAATAATATAAAAGAATATTATGAAAAATGTATAAATAAGTGTAGAAATACAATAAATTGTAATAATAAGATTAAAAATCTTAAAACCGAATTAAATAATTTTTTATCAAATCCAGATTTTAGGAAAATAGATGTATATAAGAAACATGAAGATTATTGTTTTACACGTGGTGAACCGATGAGTGGTAATGAAATAAAATCAATAAGAAGAGAAATAAAGAATGCTACAGGATTTAATATTCCATATGAAAATCCAGTATTCCAGTTATTAAAGCGTGGGATTGGTATTTATATTTCATCAATGCCGGATGAATATAATTGGATTGTTCAGCGATTAATGAGTCAAAAAAAATTAGGAATTATAATATCAGATAAAACATTATGTTTAGGTATTGATTTACCAATTCGTAGTGTATCTTTATCAGGTTATAAAAATCCACAATATACAAATAGTGATTATTTACAAATGAGTGGTCGTGCTGGTAGAAGGGGTCATGATACACAAGGTAATATAATATTTCATGGTGTATCTAATTATATAGATTTAATGAAAGGTAAATTGCCCAAATTAGTTGGTTCTGATAAAAAGATAGGAGATAGTTATTTATTATTAAATGAATTAAATAAAAATATATCATTAAAAAATATTGATTGGAGAATTAATGGTATAAATACATTAATTAAAAAAAATATTAATATTAAATTTCATAAATTGGGATGGAATTTAAGATATTATGATAATATTGATATATTTGTTGGAAAATTATTATTTATTGAGAAAAAAGTATTTATGATGAATGAAGATGATAGAGAATATTTCTTATTTAATTTTATAGTAAGTGAATTATTTAGTATTAATACCGAAGAATATATAAATTATTATAAAAAAAATAAGATAGATGGTGAGAATATAGATGAAATATTATTAAAATTAATAGATATAGGTAATGTATTTATGAATATTGTAAATTCATTAGATAATAAGTTTATGATTACAAAACAATATTCGAAGATAATCTTTGATAAATTAAGAGTTTTGATTTATAAATATAGGGGGTTTGAATAAATTATCATGATTAGTTTCATTAGTAGGATTAGGTTTAGGATTAGGTTCAGGATGAATTTTATATTTTTTAATCATTCGTTTTTTTCTTTTAGTAAAACACATATTTATTATTAAAAAAATAAATAATTTTTAATATCAAATTTTTAATTATGAAATAATATATATTAATAATGTTATCATTGATAACTGAATTATAGAAATAATAAACATTCTATTAATTCTTGATTCTATCATGGGTGATAATTTATCATTATGAATAAAGCGAATATGTGTTCCTTCCCATTGAGAAGAAATACCCATTTTATTAATTTTCTGGTATGGAGTTTTTGTAAGAATATAATTCATTTTGTATGATAAAAAATAATAAATTTTTAATATCAAATTTTATATGATTATACATCTGCTAACCAGTCAAATGTTTGAAATGCATGCGATGCAATAATTGATTCTGGTAATCTATTTAGATCTTTTAATTTATCTTTTAAAGTTATTATTTCATTTGGATTGAATGGGATAGACCAGGCACTTCTATAAACGGACCAATAATGTTGATGGAATCCTCTTTTTGATTGTAGATATCTCAAAATAGAGTTAAATTCTCGGTTATGATATTCATTGGTGTGTATGAAATGCATAGTTTTTTTATTTTTAGGACAAATTCTCCATTTAATATTTCCGTCTAAACCATATAATGTGTGATTTATTGGAGATGATGGAATTTTGGATGAATAAGGTTCAGTTATGGATATAAATGAAGTAATACTTCTTAATCCTTTGGGGTTAAATAATCCAAGTCTATCACAATGATAATTTATTGATTTTGTTATACTATCGTCGTTTCTCATATGAACATAATAATTTGCTACTATAAGAGATACATCATAATCATGAATGATATCATTGAGTTGATTAGCGACAAAAGTGATAGTCTTATTCCACATTATGAATAAATATTTTATTTAAATAAATGATAAAATAAATCAAATTTTTTTTATTATTCATTAATATATTATGGAAACATTAAATGAAGTAAATGAATTATTAACTACAAGGATGTGTAGTCCAGTGATAATTTTTGGTATTATCTTAGTCTTATCAATTATGTGTATTTATTTTGTTCGTCAAAAGTTAGGTCGTTATAATACATTAAAGATGGAAAATTTATTTAATTTATATTCTGCACAAGAATTAAAATATCTTTTAGTTTTGGGTATAACAATGTATGGTTTATGTCAATATAATAAGACAGAGTTAGCGTGGGTATTTTTAATATTCCCTGTGATATATGTTATTATTCAGAATTTATTATTATTCGTTCATGTTTCATCTGCATTACAGAGTGCTCCAAGTGATCCAATAGTTCAGGCTGATAGTTATGGATTAGGAATGAAGGGTCCATTAATGCCTGGTGCTGGTCCTAGCCCTCCGGCTATTTCAACTGTAGAAACACCTGTTCCTCCACCACAACAACCAAAACAAGAATTTACTTTACCAAAGATGACAAGTCAGTCAAATCAGTTAGGGAATGCTTTTAATTTCGGGGGTACACCTGAACCATCTGGTTTTAATTTATAAATATTTTCTTAATTTAAAGTTATTTTATGATAAAAATGATATTATATGAAAAAAATATTATCATTTGATGTAGGAATAAAAAATTTAGCATATTGTTTAATGTGTGTTGATAATAAAAGTATTTTAGATTGGGGTATATTAAATATATCAATTGATCATGTATGTGATCATAATATGAAAGGTAAATCTTGCGATAAGAGTGCAAGTAAATGTGATAAAAATGGTTTTAAATTATGTACAGGTCATAGTAAATTAAAGATGTATTCAGATAGAAACTTAAAGAATATAAAAAAGATAGATAATCATATGTTTCATATGGGTAAGCAAATCATTAAAAAGTTAGATGAAAAGGAAACTTTCAGTGAAGTGGATATAGTTTGTATTGAGAATCAACCAGCATTAAAAAATCCTACAATGAAAAGTGTACAAATGATAATATATAGTTATTTTTTAATGAAAGAAATAAATGATATACAAATGATAAATGCTCGTAATAAATTAAAGGTATATACTGGTCCTAAAATAGAATGTAATATTAAAGAAACATATAAAAAGAATAAATTTTTAGCGATTAAATATTGCGATTTTATGATAAGGGAAAATAAGGAAATAGATAAAAAATATCATGATTTATATGATAGTTCAAAGAAAAAAGATGATTTATCGGATAGTTATTTACAAGGAATTTATTATATAGATAAATTAAACAATTAAATAAATACCAGAAATGGTAAGTATTATTCCCCCAATAGTTTTAAGATCAAATTTAGAATCTTTAATAAAATAAAATCCGAGGAAGAAAGCGATTATACTATTCATATTAATGACTGCTTTACTTTTACCGGGGTTATCACAATATTTCAGTGATAATATTTGACATGGTGAAATAATAATGGCACTAATAGATGCTAAAAGAGCAAATTTCCATATATCTTCGGTATCAATAAATTTAATTTTTTCTTTTTGTATTTTTGATTTATATAATGCTAATAAGATTATAAAAAATCCACAAAGTATATAGTAATATAAAAGATGTTCTATTGGTGAATATTTTGTACTAAATTTTTTAGTGAATATATCTCTCCCAGCAATTAAAAAAGCTGCGATTAAACCATATACTGCCCATTTTTCCATTATAGTATATATTATATTTATTTTGTAAATAAATAATATAATGAATAATCTACATGGTATTGTATTAGAATTATTTAAAAAAGATAAAAAAAAACAAAAAATAAAGAATATATTATATGGAAAGACGGCATTAGATAAATTTGTAGAAGTATCATTTAATGATAGAGATGAAAAAGAAAAGGAAAAATATATGAAACAATGGGATTTAACAAAAGTAGATAATTCAGTATATTTTGTTTATAAGGGTAGAGGTAATAAAATAGGTCATAGATTTATAAGTAATTCATGGAAAGGTGGTGGTAATTCTTATTTAGGTCATTTAGAATCAGTTAAAAAAAAATCTAAAAAGAAGAAGATAAAACAGAAGGGTGGATTAATACCATGTGTTCCATGTGCTATGGCAGCGCCTGCTGTGATGCCTTCTATGAGTGCGGGTATGACAGCATTAGGGGCAGGGGCATTTGGAACCGGTGTTTTTATGTCAAATGGGAGTGGTAGTAGTTTTTTTTCACAAAATGGTAATAATGTAAAAAGAAAAGAAATATATGAATTAAATGATAATGGAAAAAAAACAAAAAAAGTTTTTTCATTAGATAAAGTAAAGAATGGTATAAAATTAAATTTAGGTGGTAAAAAATCTAAGAGTCGTTCATTAAAAGATGCGATGAAAAAATTTAATAAAGCAGTTAAAACATGTAAACGGAAAGGATTTAGGAAATGTTAAAAATAAAAATATATATATATATATATATATATATATATATATAAGTATGAGTGAACATCATTCTAAACCGCCGAATCCGCCACCGCGACTGCCACCGCGACCGCCACCGCGACCGCGACCGCCACCGCGACCGCCATCGCGACCGCAACTTCCGGCAAAGGTAGGAAAAACATCTTCAGCCGATTATAGATCTAGGATGGGATTCCCGGAACCACGGACTCGTCCGGCAAAGGTAGGAAAAACATCTTCAGCCGATTATAGATCTAGGATGGGATTCCCGGAACCACGGACTCGTCCGGTAGGTGGGGGGAAGAGAAATAAATCAAAAAGAAGAAATAAATCAAAAAGAAGAAATAAATCAAAAAGAAGAAATAAATCAAAAAAAAGAAATAAATCAAAAAGAAGAAATAAATTTAATTAAGAAATGTTAATAAAATTTTGTTTTATATGAGTATCAATAATTATTTCACCTGGCAATAAATAACATCCATTATCATATATTTTTTTAATTACAATATGAGAATTATAAGGTATATTAATAACTGTAGTTTTTTCAGGTAATAGATTACATAGTTGAAACATTGATGTATTATGATATTTATATACAAATAAGTTATAATTTGTTTTGTTAGAAAGTCTAACCGGATTTTTCATTTTAATGAATTGGTATTTTTAATTATTATTAATTAATAGTAATCAAATTTAATTAGAAATCATTTAAAGAGAATAAATAATTAGATATCAAATGATTAATGATAAATTATTATTAGAGTCTTTGCATGTCTTTTATAAAAATATATATAATAGAGATAAATTATTATCAGTATTAAGGGAAGAAAAAAATATATCTTTAAGATCAATCGATTGGTTTATAACAAATTATTCAAAGAAAGGGAATACATATTATATTATTTATGAAGATTCAGATAAAAATCCCACATTTGAGGATAAAGATAATAATTATAAAAAAAATATGAATGTATTTCATTCATATAAATCACAATTAAAAGCGTATTCTAAAAAAAAGTTTGATCCATTTTGTAGGAGAAATAGAATAAGATTTAAGATAGATAATGATCATTCTATTGAGACAACAATAGGACAATTAAATTTTTTTAAATGGGCGATATCAAATCTTATTATAGAATATATAATAAATAATAAAACCGAAATAGAAACTGATATGAATAATTCTTTAAAGCAAACCAAAATTAATAAGGAAGATAAAAGTAATGGTTCGCGGAAAAAAAGGCAAGAATTATCATTATCTGCTACCAGAGGATTAAATATGAATCATGTATCAGTAGAATTATATTTTGATTAATATATTTAAAAAAATATTAATCATAAAAAAATATAAAATAGATATAAAATATGTATCAAATGTATGTTTTAACTAATAAAAAGAATATTTTAATATTAAATGGTGAAAGGGAATCATTTAGATGTCGTCAAAGGAATAAGAATATGAATGGTGAAAAAGTAAAACCATTAATATTTGTAAGTTATAAAACAATGTTAATGGAATCATTAAAATAATAAAAAAGTTTATGGTGAATTTACTTACAATACTTTATGTAAACTGTAAACTTATTTAAACAATTAGTATATAAATACTAATATAGTAATATATAATATGCAAATTTTCGTAAAGACATTAACTGGGAAAACAATTACTCTTGAGGTTGAGGGTTCAGATAGTATTGAGAATGTAAAGGCAAAGATTCAGGATAAGGAAGGAATTCCACCGGATCAACAACGATTAATTTTTGCTGGAAAGCAATTAGAAGATGGAAGAACATTAGCAGATTATAATATTCAAAAGGAATGTACATTACATCTTGTTCTTCGATTAAGATAAATTTTTAATTTTCATTATAATATATATTTTACAGATTAATTTTTATACAAAAAAAATTAATAAAAGAAGAATAATTAAAAAGAATATAATTTAGTTTTTATGATTTAGTCTTCTACAACTTCATCTTCATCGCTATCCGATTCTACAAAATTATCTCTAGCAAGCTTTTCTGCTTGATCTTCATCGTCTGAGTCATCCATAAATGCATATTCATCGAATCCCTTAGGAACCTTTACACGAAGTTGTAGAGCAGACCATGTACAACCAAACTTACCAGGTGAATGCCATACAAAATCGCACTTAAATAGTCCCTTAATTTGAGATCCCTTCTTAACGCATTTTGTAAATTCCAGATAATTTTCTGCATCCTTATTATTAAAGTTAATTTCACTCTTTTCTTCATTAAAGCATCGACACTCAATCTTGCCATCCTTCTTCTTAATCTTAAATCCAAATGATGGTGGATATCTACCAGTTGGTTCACCTGTTTCTGGATCAGTGTGAGTCTTAATTGTATTAGTAAACATAGACTCAATTACATCATTGGAAATATTCTTCTTACGGAACCATTCTACTGAATTTTCCTTAGCTAGTTCCTTAAGCTTATCATCAAATTCTAGCATCTTATCATGAAATACCTTACTACTTTCATTTGATAGATTAATATTTGACTTAATGTTAAACTTCGAATTGGGTCCATCCTCAAATACCTGAGGATCAAATGTAATTTCCATTTCTGGAGACTGAATATACATAGGTGATCCTTCATACTCAAGGAAGAATAGCTTTGCCCCATTCGGCATTGTCTTTGCTGATGAAAACTTCACCTTTGACGCATCAAAGTCCTTGGGGAGGATTGGATTAAAATTGCTCATGCTTTTTATAAAGTTCTTTTTTCTTTTTTTTAAAACTTATTAACTCTGTAGTTTGTTTTATTCGCTTTAGTTTTCTTTGTTATTATTTATTTATTCTTATATTATATGTCTGTTTGTGGTTGTATTTAATTACAATAAAGTATCAAATCAAATTTTTAAGTAGTTTTTGTTAAATAAAAGATATTTAAAATTTTTAACTGAATTATTAATAAATAGATGAACAATAAATGTCAATTTATTAAAGAAAATGATTCATTAATATGCAAACATGAACAAAAATATGGTTGTTATTGTTATAAACATCGCAAAGAATATCTTATAGTAAATGATACAATATGCAAAGAGAGATTTACTGGATTAGAAAAAGATTATTTAAGAAAGGATATTATTAAATTTAGGAAAGAAAAGATGAAAAAAAAATCATCAAATAATAGTAAGGGGGAATTATTCAATGAAGTTAAGATATTTATAAATTCATTAAATAATTATAATACAGAGATAAAAAATATAATAAAAGTACAATCAATTTATAGAGGATATAAATATAGAAAAAATAAAATAATAAAATGCAATAATGATGAGGATTTTTATACTTATGATTTATTAAAGGATATACCTAATAAATATTTTTATTCATATAAAGATTCTAATAATATTAGATGGGGATTTGATATAAGATCATTATATAAATTATTACAGATGAATATGCCTAATCCATATACAACTGAAACTATTTCTCAGTATATTATAAATGATATTAATAATAAAGTTGATATATTAAAAAATAATAATGAATATAATGATTTAGTTAATGATATTAAACGAAATAGAACTGATATTATAAAGCAAAAAATAGTAGATTTATTTTCATTTATAGAACAATCAGGATATACTTGTCATGTAGATTGGTTTTTATCATTAAATATTCGTAAATTAAAACAACTTTATAAGGAATTAGAGGATATTTGGAATTATAGAAGTCAGTTAAATGAGCAGATGAAAAGGAATATTTGTCCACCTGATGCGAATATTTTTAAGACTCCATTAGTAGAAGTTTTAAATTATAATAATAAAGAAGATTTACAAGAATTAATTATTCATGAAGTAACTAAATTCACACAAGCAAATAGTGATTCAGATAGGAAATTGGGATTTATGTATTTTTTAGCAGCATTTGGTCATGTTTCTCATCAATGTTATTTAGCTCATATTGAATGGTTATCATTTCTGTTATAATATTAATTTTTTTTATAAATTTTACCGATTTTATTATCTGTTTTTTTGATTAAATCCCATTTACAAAGACTTTTTGATTTGTAATTGCCACCATAAAATTTCTTATCATATTTTATATTATTATATTGTAACTTATTACAATGATTATGAAACATTTTTTATAACAAAAAATATAAAATTATTAAATCAAATTTAGATATTAAAAAACTTATTTAAAAGAATATTAATATAAGATATTATATAAATAGAGAGCGCGGTTGATTGATAAAAATAAAAAATAAATAAGAATATATAAATAAAAATGCCCCCAAAGACTACTAGTAAACCCAAGAATGTGAAAAAGACGAATGTTGCAAAGAATAAGAAGGTTGTAAAAACTCCCCCATCTGTTGTTGAGACACCGGTTTCCACGGATACGGTTTCCATGGATACGGTTTCCATGGATACGGTTTCCATGGATACGGTTTCCACGGATACGGTTTCCGCGGATACGGTTGTATCTACTTCGGTGGACGCGGTTTCTGCGACTCCGTATTTAGATGAGTTTTCTTCCTTGATGACAGAACTTGACAATGCTGTTACTTTAATTAAGTCTTTAAAGAGTCGTGTAGTAAAGTTAGAAAAGCAGGTTCACAGAGATAGCAAGGTTATGGCAAAGAAGCTTCGTGGAAGGAAGAATCGTGTCCGTGATCCCAATGCCCCGAAGTCAGGATTTGCAAAGGCTGGTCCTGTATCTTCTGATATGTCAAAGTTTCTTGGTTTATCGATGGATGAATTAATCTCTAGGACTGATGTAACAAAGAGAATTCACACATATTGCAAGACACATAACCTACAGAACCCTGAAGATAAGAGGAAAATTACACCCGATTCTTCGCTTAAGAAGCTATTGAATATTCCGAAGGGAGATGAACTAACTTTCTTTAATCTTCAAAAGTATATGAAGGTACATTTTCCCAATAAAGAAGGTGTTTATCCCACTCTTTAAATTTTTAATTCTATAATACTCATTTTCATTGTTTTATAAAATATATCTTTTATTGATATATTTTTTTTCTTGATAGTTTCCAAATTATATATAAATTTTAAGAAACTTTTATTATCATTTAGATATGGATTCATAAATTGTTGTAAGAATTCATTAAAATGTGTAAATATTTCAGCTACTATAAGATAGTAAGCAGAAACGTTTGTATAATCATCAACATTAGTTATTTTATTTTTTTTAATGAATTGCTTAACTTTATTACCTTGATAAATAGAGAATTCACATTCAATTGCTAACATTGTACAGAAATTTTGATATTTTTTTTCCGTTTCTGATATTTTAGATATAAAATATATATTCATTATTTTAGCCCATATTTCAGTATATGATTCATCTATAAGAATATCGCTACTTTGATATTTATATTTTTGACATAATTTTTCAGTTATTCCTTGATCAGTTCCTAGATTAGAAAATCTAAGACCATGAATTATTTCATGTATTAAGACTTTTATACATTCTTCTTTTCTAAAAATAGATATTTCTGATTCTGTATGTGTAAATCTAGTTAATCCGGAATTAACATTAAGAGGAGTTATAGTTTTTTGATTTGTTCTAATACTTTTTTTATCATTTAAAGGACAAAAATTAATAATAATTTTTCTATCACAGTCAGTATGTGATGATATATATGATATAGAATCAATTAACAAATTTATATTTGGTAATTTTTCATTATCATTAAGAAATAAATATAATGTTATATGAATCTTGTATTTAGATAAGACTCTCCAACAAAATTTATATTTATTATTTCTTTCCTGTATTTTTTTATATAAACTTTTATGAATGAAACTAGAATTTGGAAAATTTTTAGATGAATTACTATTCTTTAAGTCAACAATTTCATATGAAGTATCTAACGAATGATATAATTTTTCTATTAATGGATTTTGTAAATATTCTTTTATATTTGCTTTTTTATATAATAAATTTATGCCATTTAAAGAATTTTTAGTTAACATATTAATAATTATATAGATAATTTAAGTAAATATTTCTTTTAAAATATTTTTATATTTATATTTATCCATAATATTTAAATTTAAATTTTTATAGATATATAGATTACCTCTATAATTATTCATACTTTTAATACCAAAATTATCAATCTTTATTGATTTATTAAAATCATCATTATTTTTAAGATTTATTTTATAATGATTCGGTAAGGTTATTAAGAAACTATTATTAAAATAATATTCATATAAATTAATCTGATAATTATAATATAAATCATGACCATTTAATGAATAATTATCAGGTAAAATTGTATTTATATTAATATATATAATACTATTTTTATTATTATATATTTTTAATGAATAATCACTATGTGTTATAAATAAATTATATGATTTATTAGATGTTTTAATTATTATTTCTTTACAATTATTTAGATAAACATCTTTTAATGATCTATTTAAATTAATAATATAATCTTCCCTTAATGAATCACTATAGATATATTTAATATCTTTACACGATATTAAAGATTGTGATTTAATTTTTTTTTTAAATTTTTTTTTTATTTTAGTTTTAATATTTACAGGTAAAGAATTAAACATTAATCTAATAAATTTAAATTCGGTTGATTTAGTTAATTTTAAGTAATATTCTGTTAATATTTCTAATTCAGTATCATTAAAATTTAAAATAAATTCTTCTCCAAAATTTTCTTTTAGTAATAATTTCATATCATAAAGATATCTTTTTTTAGGATTTGATAAGGTTGAATATGCTTCAGATAAATTTTTGAAATTATTATCAGATAATCCTTTATTTTTATCCGGGTGATATTTTTTTGATAATTTATAATAATGTTTTTTTATTTCTTTAGTATTAGAAAATTTATCAATTTCTAATATTTGATAATAATCCATTCATTAAAATTTATTATTATAATTTATTTAAATGATTTCCTAGAAAAAAAAATATTTTATAAGTATATAAAATGAATCTTGTTTCTAAAGTTGGTCCTATTGTTTCTAAAGTTAAACATCCAATCGAATTACTATTAGTCTTTCTTATTGTTTTAAGATGGGCTCCATTTGAAGTACTTGGCAACCAAGTAAATTCTAAAATTAAATCTGTCGTCCAAATGACAAAGATTCACTCTATCATGAGCAATGTATATGTTAGAACATTCTTATGGTTATTATTATTACATAGCTGTTGCTTCACAAAAGATATGAGACTATTTATGTTAATAGTTTTATATTTCGCCTCTAGATAAATATAATAAATTAATTAATAAAGACTCAATATATATTAACTTTCTATACCCCCTTTTATAATTATATTCTGATTCACTTAAACTTTTTATTATCTTACGCTTAATTTTATTTGTATATTTATAATCTTTTATATATAATTTACATAATTCACTATAAATATCATATAAATTATATTTCTCAATATTATAAGATATTTCTTTTATTTTATCTATATCTGTTTTTTTTATTTTATCCTTATTTGATATTTTATCTAAATTATTATAAATTATTTCATATATAGTTTTATAATTCATAAATAAATTATCATTATATTCACTAAATAATCTTATACATTTTTCATTATTAATAGTATATATTTTATCGTATATTATTGATTTCTTTTCATAAGGTAAATCTTTAATATATAATCGCGATATATTTCTTTTTTCACTATTTATTAATAATGGTATTCTTAATAATAAACATCTACTTTTTATTGGATCTATTATAGATGATATATT
>Ga0209223_10004347_pt1 | contig 12985 bp, 7 predicted proteins | sample COG_06_FD_184750 | JGI IMG/M metagenome (GOLD analysis project Ga0209223, IMG submission 184750) | Pelagic Microbial community sample from North Sea - COGITO 998_met_06 (SPAdes) (version 2) | ecosystem: Environmental > Aquatic > Marine > Neritic zone/Coastal water | place: Helgoland, sampling...
CACGAGGGGTTACTCAAAGTAGAGCTTACTATGGATGCTTTACAAGCAACTTTCAATAAGCCGTTAACTCCTGAGCAAGCGATGGATGCATTTAAGGCTTATGTGGACCAAGTGAGTGCTGGCAAGGACAGGAACAAGATCAGAATTATACTGAAATAGAAGATGAGCGAGCAAATAACCGTACTAGGTAAAACCTTCAACTCTGAAGGCGAGCGCAGAGAGCACTTTAGGAAAGAGCTCCGCAAAAAGCTCCCCGAACTAAAGAAAATGGAGGGCTTTCCTATTGGGGAAGATGACGACATCATTAATCTATCCGACCCTCCTTACTATACAGCTTGCCCCAACCCTTGGCTTAGCGATTTTGTTGCAGAATGGGAACAAGAAAAAAAAGAAATTGAAAGGGAAGGAAGGCGGACTCATGACCTTGATGTTTCCGTGCCATTTACAGCAGACATCTCTGAAGGGAAGAAAAACCCCGTTTACAACGCTCACACATATATAACCAAAGTGCCGCACCCTGCGATAATGAGGTTTTTATTGCATTACACGCAACCAGGAGATATTGTTTATGATGGCTTTGCGGGTTCAGGCATGACTGGGGTTGCAGCTCAGTGTTGCTCTAATCCTGAAATTGCTACTAAAATTAAATTGAAATCTAACAATTGGGGAGGGAGAAAGGTGATTTTGAATGACCTATCGACTATTTCTGGTTTTATTTCAAACGGCTTTAATCGCCCAACCAACCTTGATAAATTTGTAGCAAAAGCAACCGAAATTCAAAAAAAGATTGAGGACGATTACGGGTGGATGTATGAAACTTTTCATACTGACGGTCGAGCAGGAAGAATAAATTACACGGTCTGGAGTGACATCTATGCTTGTAAGAATTGTTCAGGAGAAATGGTTTTTTGGGATGTTGCTATTGACCATTTTAATAATGTTGCTCTGGATGAATTCACTTGCAAAAGCTGCGGAACGCGAAATAGTAAAAAGGATTTGTCCAGAGTTTGGACCACAGAACTTGACAGCGTAACGAACGAAAGTTTAAAGAAGGTGAAAAAAGCTCCGGTGCTGATTCATTATAAAGTTGGGAGCAGCGGTTACACAAAGAAACCAGACGAACATGATTTTAAAGTTCTCGAGAAAGTTCGGAATATGGCACCAAAGCATTGGGTCCCAACTTCTGACGTTCCTCGTGGAGATAAAACTGGAGAGCCCCTCAGTTTAGGTATCAACAAAGCTCATCAGTTTTTTACCGATCGTACTCTGATTTGTCTTTCGGCTGTCAAAGATCTTTGTGATTCCGAAACCCTCATTGTACTGACAAGCATGTTGAATAGATCCAGTCTCTTAGTGAAAACTCTGGTGTCAAATTATTTGGCGCAACAGCGTGGAAAAACTATTGGGGGTTGGGCAGGCACTCCCCTAGATGGAACGTTGTTTATACCGTCAATCAATTCTGAGGTATCTGTGCTTTCTTCATTGGGTTCAAGAACTCAATCGCTAGGGAAAATGGTTGGTTATACAAGTAGGTTTAATAAGTATGGAAATTATTCAGGACAAGTTGGTTCTGCGACCGGGATTTGCCTTGAAAGTAATTCCGTTGACTATATTTTTATTGATCCTCCATTTGGTTCAAATCGGATTTACTCAGATCTAAACTTCATCAATGAGAGTTGGATTGGTGTTCTAACAAATAATACTGATGAGGCTATTGAGAGTCGTTCGCAAGGTAAATCCTTATTGGATTATCACGGATTGATGTATAAATGCTTTAAAGAATTTCACCGCGTTTTAAAGCCTGGAAAGTGGATGACCGTTGAATTTAGCAATACAAGCGCAGCAGTATGGAACGGTATACAAACTGCGTTGAGTGGATCTGGCTTTGTCGTGGCCAATGTTTCTGCACTTGATAAGAAACAGGGCAGCTTTAATGCTGTAAATAATCCAACTTCGGTAAAACAGGATCTAATTATTTCCTGCTACAAGCCATCGTCTGAATTTGACGAAACGTTTAGGCAGAAGCAACATACTGAATTAGCTGTCTGGGACTTTGTCGAAGAACATCTCAACCATCTTCCGATTCACCTGATGGATGGCAATTCTACTACCGCCATAATCGAACGAAGTCCTAAAATTCTGTTTGATAGACTCATTGCTTTCTATGTGCAAAAAGGACTGCCAGTTCCAATTGATGCCGGTAAATTCCAAAAAGGGTTACGCGAGCGGTTTGTAGGAAGAGACGGGATGTTCTTTACCCAAGAACAGGTACAGATCTATGATAAAAAGAAAGCAGAAGCACCTGAGTTTGTGCAACTGTCATTGCTGGTTTCTTCTGAGCAAGATGGCGTACTCTGGTTAAAGAATGTGCTCAAAGAAAAATCTATGAAGTATCAAGACATCAACCCGGAGTGGATGCAGGCGCTAGCAGGTGTTCGCAAAGGAGATGTGTTACCGGAATTGGCCGTTCTACTGGAAGAGAATTTTTTGGAAAAAGAGGGCAAATGGTATGTGCCAGATCCTGAGAATGAAATCGACCTAGAGCAACTGCGTACCAAGCGATTGTTGAAACAGTTTTATGAGTATTGTACTCAGGCATCCAAACCAAAGGGCAAGATTAAGGAAGCCCGGGTTGATGCATTGCGTGCCGGCTTTAAACATTGTTATCAGGATAAAGACTTCAAGACCATTGTTCAGGTAGGAGACCGTATTCCAAACAACCTGCTAATGGAGGATGAGGTGTTGCTTCAGTTCTATGATATCGCCAGTTCAAGAGTTTAACAGGAGATGATATTTATTTAAAGCCAAACCCAGGTTGATTTGAAGTACCACGGAAAGCAAGTTGAGGTTTTAGGAACCAAGGAGGTATTTGGAGAGACCGTTGCTTGGATACGTGTATTGGAGGACGATAGCTTCCAGCAAGTATCCATGAAGGAATTGACATCTGATGAGCTTGCTTTCAGCTTGCCTTATGTAAGGCACCTGGCCATTGCGGCAAAGATCAAGGATGAGGTTTCGAAGAAAACAATTCTCGCACCTTACGAGAGTAGTCTTATTCCATTACCCCACCAGATATTGGTGTTGGAAAAGGTGATGAAGTCTGCCCAGAATAGATTCCTTTTGGCAGATGAGGTTGGAATGGGCAAAACCATTGAAGCAGGGTTAATCCTTAAAGAACTAAAGCTTCGAGGTGACATCAAACGGGTCTTGGCCATTATTCCTAAGTCGGCCATGCTTCAATGGCAGAGTGAGCTGAAAGAACATTTCAATGAGATGTTCCATGTTTATGATTCGGAGCTTATCACTTCTCTCTCTCGCACATTTTCCAACATCAATGCAGACCAAGAGTTTAACTTTTGGGAGCAGCACAATCAGATCATTGTTTCCACCGATGCATTGAAGCCGTTGGAGAAGAGACAGGGCTGGTCGCAGGAAAAGATTGACGAGTACAACAAGTTCCGAATGGAAGCTGTGCTCAATGCCAACTTCGACCTTGTATTGATAGATGAAGCGCACAAGATGGGAGGTGCTTCTCAGACCGTTTCAAGGTATGTGCTCGCGCAAGAACTGTGCAATTCTGTCCCTAATGTGCTCTTGCTTACGGCCACACCGCACAGGGGCAAAGCCGACCATTTCAGGCGTATTCTGCAGCTATTGGACCCCGATGCGTTTATGGGAGAAGGGCTGCCTTCTCTATCAGAGTTAGAGCCATATGTAATTCGTACCGAGAAGCGCTTGGCTGTGGATTACGATGGCAATAAACTCTTTAACCAAAGGGTTACCAGTAAGTTTGTTGTTGAGCTGGCTGAAGCAAGCCATGCTCGGCAAATTGCCTTGTACGAATCTGTGACAGACTACGTGCGAAGAGGATTCAATTCGGCCAAGAGTTCCGGGAATACTGCCAAGGGGCTTATTATGATCTTGTTTCAGCGCTTGGTTAGTAGCTCAACCGCGGCAATCCTCTCCGCTATGGAAGGGCGGCTGCAAAGGCTAAGAGCTGGAGATGGCGATGACGATATTGATGATTATCGAGATGAAGTTGACTCAATGGATTCGGATGACATCTCGGTTGATTATTCTGACATCATTTATTCTCCGGCTACTAGGCTAGAAGATGAGGAAGCTATTCTGAGTCAATTGATTCAAGAGGCTAAAAGCTGTATGCTGCATGAGGTAGATGCCAAAGCAGAGTCTCTAACGCACAAAATCAAATCTCTTTCGGAAGCAAGTGGTGACAGTAACCTAAAGTGTCTTGTATTCACAGAGTTTAGATCAACTCAAAGAATGCTCAAAAAATACTTTGAGAAATCTGGCTATGAATGTGTCGAGATTCATGGCGGACAGGATCTAGACCAAAGAAAATCTGCACTCAGTAGATTCAGTAAAGAATCACAGATACTGATAGCTACTGATGCTGCCGGGGAATCCCTCAACATGCAGTTCTGCCACATCGTATTCAACTACGATCTTCCGTGGAACCCGATGATGATTGAACAGCGAATTGGTAGGGTTGACCGTATCGGTCAGAAACATCCGGTTCAGGCATACAATATGCTAACCAACAACAGTGTTGACCAACGGGTTTACGAAGTAATTGAGGAGAAGCTATCGAACATCCTGGAGAATTTGGGGATAGACAAATCAAGAGATGTCTTAGACAGCACGCTGGACATGAAAAATGTCAATAACCTCTATTTGCAAAGCCTTTTGGACCCAAGCAAGTTTGAATTTGCAGGAGATAAATGGCTTCATGAGATAAAAGGAAAGTTAAGACACTTCCAGTCTACTGAAAGTATTCTTCCGGAGGTCGAAGAGGATGAGATAGATAATAAGAAGGCAGCTGAAATTCACTACAGCCCTCTGCCAGTTTGGCTCGACCGACTCATAACTCAGCATACCTTAATGCAGGGTGGCTCTGTGCAAACGACAACAAACAACTTCCGAGAAATTCACCTCAATGGTGAGAAGAAGGTTATTGCATTCAATCCTGAAGAATCAATCAATCATCCAGAAGTTCAACATATTACCTTACAACACAATTGGGTTAAGCGAATATTGAGTGCAATGGGTGATTTCAGCTCAGCATCAGGCATACCAATATTAAAATCCAAAAGTGATGATGTGAATGGGCTCTGGTCTGTTTGGGAAGTGAGCGCAAACCAGCTCAATGAGTCTCACAAGGTGATTCAGCCTGTGTTCATTTCTGATAAGAACAAGTTGTTTCCAGTATACGCAGCTGATATTTGGGAAAGATTGCTGGAGGATTCTTCGGGTTTTGAGGTGATTGGTTCAGAACCAGTGAATGAAGATATTGAGCGAAACTCCACCATTGAAGGCAACTTGCAGATTGTATTTGACAAGCAGGCGGAGATGCTTCGGCAGAAGGTGGATAGAAAAAAGGAAAACCGATTAAGGTCATATAACTTCCAGAAGCAACGTATTGAGCGTATTGGAATTGAAAACATCCGAATAGCTAAACTGAAGAATCTTGAGAAGGATTACGCTGATTGGAAACGTGAACTGCAGATGGAATCACAGATTGTTCCAAATATTAAATGTCTAATCAATCTTAGAATAAGTGGCCAATAAGTTAATCGAACGTCTGGTCGGTGAGCTCTCACAGCTTGGTTCACAGATAATTCTGACAGAAGACCCTCATGGATTCTTTTCTCGAAAGGATACTCAGTCGATATTGAAGAACTATGATTTTCATGTGGTGGAAGATTTAGGGTTGTCTCAGCGGATAACGTTTGAGTTGAGGTCTGATTCGCCCGAAAAGAAATTCCTGTTTATCACGAAGGAATGGGAGAGCTATTTGGAAGACATCCAGCAGAACTCGTCACGGTTTCATTTTCTCCTGGCCGATTACATATTTGGATATCATATGGATTCGGTCTTGGCTTGTCCTCTTCAGATAATTGAGGAGCTCTATAACGACCAACCTCTAACGGCATTAACTAAAGCAGAAACACTGAGAAGAATCGGTGATTTAAAAGCAGATGAAGTTGAGTTTGATTTTGACAGTTTCAAGCAATCGCTTCAATCAGAACTCGAACAAGCAAATATCAGTTGGTTCACCATCATTCAATTGGTTTCAACTGCTTTGTCTGAATCGATAGGTACAGAATCAGAGCATCAGGTAATTGATAGGATTGAGACAGTAAACAAGGAGTTTCAGAATGAGCTGAGTTCAAATTACAGTCAGCTTCCGAATTCTAATGCCATCGAAAGACCGAAAGTCGTCTCCAACGTTTTAGATCACATCAATGGTCAACGAAATGAAAAAGACGCATTAGTAGTTCTTGATGGATTGGCTTATTGGCAATATTTCCTTTTGAAGGGTGAATTTCAAAAGTTCGGACTCGTATCCAATGAATCCCATACATATTCCTGGATTCCATCAATCACACAGCTCTCAAGACAAGCAATTTTTAAAGGTTCAGCTCCTGACGCAGAATACATTCAGGGGCCGAGGAATGAGGAAAAATTATTCAGACAGTTCTGGCAAAATGAGAATGTTTTAGATCATCAAATCGGGTACTTCTATGGAGAAGATAAAATTGATGAGCAATTGAGTGGGTATTCCAAATTGGCATGGGTCATGAAGGATTTCGATGATATCATGCACAGCTCTCCAGATTATAAGGAGGTCCTTATCAGAACGAAGCATAGAATTGACAAACTGAAGCTTTGTGAGCGAATGTTGCGACTGGTTCATTTGGGCTTTACAGTCCATTTGACCACCGACCACGGAAGCATTCAAACCAAACCATGGAGAAAGTTGAAAGGTCGAGAGAATTTAACGCACAGGTCGGGCAGTAAAAGTATGCGGCATGTTGAATATGAAAGCTCTTCAACCGCATTGAAATTCATTAATAAAAATCCTGAATTAAAGGATTCGGTCTCTCAACAGGAGAACATGATATATTTCACTAACAATCAGTGCTTTGATTCAAAATCGATAATCACACATGGAGGCTCTCATATGCTGGAGACGATAATCCCATTCATCAAAATTTCCAAAGAATCATGAAGTCAGTAGATATCAATCAAAGAATTCCACTTGACACACTTGAAACTGCGCTTATTTCATTTTTAAAAGGTGAGTATGATGAGGACTATGTATTGGAACAACTTAGACTGGATTACAGTGGCGAAAATCGTCTGAAGAAAAGCTTGCGTATTGTCGGTAAAATTGTCACCAAATCACCTTTGTCTGATGTCTTGATTGAACACTCAAGCAGCATCCAAGTAGCATTGAAGCAAAGACATGATAGGGATGTCATACTAATTGCTTTATTGAATGCAGCATTTAGCTTTTCCTTCGATACGTTTGAATTTTTGACACGCATATTCCATGCGCAGCCTCTAGTGAATTCTGACACGGTAATAAAAGCGATGTCCAAAATTTATGGAGGCAATCGATCCACGGAGAATGCTGTTTATAGCGTGATGCCGATGTTTCTGGAATCTGGAATGCTGGAGCGATCGAGAATAGGCGTTTATAAATCTACTGGGCCGATTACGGTTTTGAACGAAGTTTCAAGTTTGCTTTACAAGCATTCATACGCTGTGCACAATCGGACTGATGTTCAAAGTCTTGAAAATAACCTTTCGCCTTACATCGCTTTTGTTGATGCGTAATTCACTAGCCTTCAGGGGAATTAAAGCGCTGCGGATACATGTCTTGCGTCGAAGGTTATAAGCTCAAGTAAGCAACTTCAAAGAGTAGGCTGTTGGCTAACGACATAATCACCTTAATGAACAGGTGATTCCGTTTGCTGGTCTTGTGTTTTCATTTCGCTTAATAGAATAGTGATTGGGAAAAACCAACCTTCACTCAATCACAACCTGACGCGAAATCACAGCGTCTTTCGCATCGAAAACCAAGGTGTAGGATCCCTTTGGAAACGACGACACATCAATGGTTGATGACGTGGCAGTGGTCTGCTCATAAACCTGAATGAAACGACGAAAGAGAAATTAGAAGGTGGTGGCGAATTCAAAAGAATGCAGGGTGCTATTCAGGAGTTGTTTGTGTTGATTGGGAAGGGTAGGCGATTGGCAATCGAGGGGGGCAGCTTTGGATGCTGAAGTTGCCGTTAACTGCGGTAGTCAGGGTGTAAGTAATAATCATGCTCGTTAGGTAGTCCGGCGAATCATTCCAGTGTTCATTTTTTTGAAATTCGCCTTTGAGGGATGCGCACGACATGGGGAGCATCTCGTTATCTGGGTGTCATCCTTTGCAAAATTGCTGGACACTCATTGAATTGAGGTTAAACAACTACCACTTCACTTCAGATTCTCGTAGAACATCGTAAATTGGCTTTGAACATTTAAATTAATGAACGATTTATTCTCCCAACCTGAAGGTGACGAATTTTACACGAAAATCCAGGATGGACTCATCCATTTTCAACAAGGCTTTTTACCACGAGAGAAGGCCGACTATATGTTTCAAACGCTTCGGGACAACATCAAATGGAAGCAAGAAAGCATGAACATGTATGGGAAACAAGTCATGTTTCCCCGATTGACAGCATGGTATGGAGATACTGACAGACCGTATTCCTTTTCTGGAATCACCCTTCAGCCCCATCCATGGACTCCGGAACTCAACAACCTTCAAGAACAGCTCGATTCCCTTTGTAGCATCCACTTCAATAGCCTTCTTTTAAACTTCTATCGGAACGAAAAAGACAGCATAGGATGGCATCAAGATGCCGAAAAGGAACTAGGGGTAAACCCCATCATTGCTTCCATATCATTGGGAGGAACCAGAAGGTTTCAACTCCGACGGAAAGACGACCATACTAATAAAATGCATTTCGATCTTGGTCATGGCTCTTTGCTAATCATGGCCGGGGCATTACAGCACCATTGGCAACACGCGATTAACAAATCAACCGTGCCATGCGGTGAGCGTATCAACCTGACATTCAGAACAATCAAATAACCATGCCTTATCACTTGGAAATTCCGGATTTTGGTTCGTTGTCATCAGAGCAGAGGCGCGCCGTCCGCCACGATGGAAGTATTCGTTTGAAAGGAGGGCCAGGAACCGGAAAAAGTTTAGTGTCATTGTGGAGAGCCTTAGGCGAAGCCTCGGGAGAGAACGTATTAATTCTTACTTATACCCTTTCGCTCGAATTCTACTTTAACAAAATGCTTGAATCTGCCCGAAGTAAAGGGAATAGTAAGAACATTAAAATTAAGCGGTCCCAATTGAGTTATTATCATGCAAGTACCATGCTTAGCAGTCATTTCGATGAAATTATCCTGGACGAAGCTCAAGACATGAAGCCGGAAGAGATTAGTTTGTTCGCTCAGACGGCCAAACGAGTATCATTCGGGGCTGACTACAGACAACAGCTGTATCCGGACAAAGCAGCAAGTGAACAAACCTTGATTGACACATTACCAGTTTCGCGCACTTTTGAAATGAACCGAAACTACCGCAGCACTCAGCAAATTTTGAAGGCTGTACGAGCATTTTTTCCGGAAAGAAGTATTCCGGCTGAGGTCATCGCTGGGTCAAGTGTTGGCGCCCCCGCTCAGGTGTATGTGTGCAATCACCGTGAAGAAGCCTCAGCCACCTTTAGTCTCCTCAAAGAAATAATTCTTAAAACTGATGGTAACATTGGTGTCCTTGTTCCCTCTGAAAGAAAGGTTCAGGAAGTCTTCGAAACAATCCAGGACTCATTGCCAAATGATACAACGGAATACCGGTCAAGCACAGCAGGTTCTTCTTTGAATAACATGGGACGCGTGCATGTTAGCACGTACAAATCAAGCAAGGGTCTAGAATGGGATGTCGTAATTCTACCCTATTTCGGTGGCCGCGATTGGTGGATATCCAACACCCAAGTTGATTTGAATGATCACTACGTTGCCATGACGCGCGCAAAAAATCAACTTTGGCTGGTTTCAAGTAATCAAGGAGATAAAAATATTCTTAATTCAGCATACCATGTCTGATCCGAACCCCAACCAATTGAGTATCGAATCACAATCTGAATCGATAGATCGTGCTCAGACGAATGTCGAATTCGCACCTGCGTCCGCCGATAGAAAAAGCGATGAACAACGCTCAAGAATTTATCTGTTGTTCGAGCGGGAACAGTTTGATAAATACGAACATTGGCTTCGGCTTGGACTTATTTACCCCGCGCACCCGAATGATGCAGATGAGCACGGAAAATTCGAGGGATTATCCGAAGAGTTGGGCTCCCTCCCTTTTTCCACTCAAATCATTGATTTCGACATCCTGGTCGAAGTTCTTTTAACTCCGCAAGAACTGGACCTCGCAAATTCTTGTTCAACTGAATCCATGGTTGGTTGGTATTCCCCAGGGATTATACCGTGCACACGAATTCAATCGGTGTTGTTTCAATCTCACGCATTGCTGGAATCGTGTCAAAAAGATTTGAAAAATGGAGCAATCGTTCCTGATGTGCTTAGTAAATACATGGCGAAATGGGCTGTAATTGACAAAAGCGACACAAATATTGATCAAAAAAGCGCCCTTGAAACGTTAATCGCCCCTAAATGCAAACCCGAAAAAAGGGAAATTGCTCCTCTCCTTCATCGATGGGAATCGCGTTATGGCCAGTTCAGTTTTCTCCGATCTCTCTTCAGCGCAATGCCTGATCTTCCAATCACAAGCAACATCATGAGCCAGCTCACTAGTGTTTTAGGTGAAACATGGAGTGAACTACAGACAATCAAGAAGGACATTTCACACGAAATACCATGGGAGCCGAAGCAATTCTATGCTTTGTTCAAAGTGCATGAAGCCATTAAAGCATACGCAGATGGAGACGACAGTTCTTCAGAGCGCATTCATGCACTTGCCAACAGAGCGGACCAGTTCAGTCAGAACCTTGCTATATTGCTTAAAGAAGCTGATTGTTGGTGGGGAGAGGCAAAAAGCGAAAATCAACCGTTAACTGCTAGTTTTAAGGCGATTCAAAATTGGATTGAGCGAGATCAACTTGACGGCCCAGTACTTTCCGAAGCACTAATTGCTTTAACATACAATGCAAGGAGGCTCAACCTGAATGACAATCGAGACCAAACCGGGCGGGCTCGCACTACCAATTTCAGCTGGCAAGATCGAAGTATATACATGACAAGCCCACCCGAAGATGGGATGAATGTCATTATAGCCGAGTGTTGTTATTCGCTCATTTTGGATTGCGAATTTGATGTTGTTCATTGGCTTGCCGAAACGGGGTTAAGCAAGGAGGATGTCATTTGTCTTGATGATGAAAGGTTGACCCTATTTGGAATGAACTTTGGACGAGTTAAGCATCCGCATTCTCTTCGCATTTTATCTGAGCGCATGATGGAACAGCAAAAGGAGCTAGATCGTATTAGCGATGATTTCAAACGCGGTCAGGAAGAAATTGAAAGGTTGAACCAGAAGCTTAAAGCCATGGAGAAGCGCATTTCGAAAAGTGACGACCTTTCACGCCAAATCGCTGACCTCGCCAAAAAACAGCAAGAGCTATGATCCTTCGAGAGGCCATTGCAAAATGGTCACAGTCTGAAGGTGAGGCTTGGTTTATCAATCACCTGACCAGCCTCGTTGCAGAACTGAATCTCACGAGAGACTACCATAACCTCGTGGGATACGAAGACCTACTGTGGGATTTCTTTGACCAACGAGCACGAGGGAAATGGAGCAAGACGAGTGAACTTATCTTCATTGAATTCGCGTTGGACACTTCGTTGCTTATTGGGAGCAGAGACCTCTTTCACCATTTCTATCACTGGTTAATTGAAATCGAGGGAAGTGTATTGAGTCGACACCACGCTGCACAAATTTTTCTCAGTTCATTAAACAATACAAAGGACCTTCACAACACCATCGATGAATGCCGAAGTAAGCTAGAAGAATCACTTTCGGGTGACATTGATGAAAAATGGACATCCCTGTCCCTTGTTGCATTGGTAGACCTCGCAGAAAGTCGATTTCCACGAAGCCAAGCGCTGCCACAAATCTTAAACGAGGGTTTCGCACATTTGTTCCAAAAAACCTCCTTATCCTGGTTCCTGACGGATTTGTCAACGCTGAATCCAGATAACAATGGTTGGTTAAAGGAGCGCGATGCGATTATCGGTCCATTATACGAGCGCCTTCTTGGGGTTTATGAGTCTTCGCAAGAGCCGGACGAGTTCAGCCAAACCACTGAATGGGAAGAGCACCTTAGTTTGCTCAATGGAAAGGGAAACACTATTCCAGTGCATGATATTGTGCAGAAAGCGAAAACAAGTTACAACTTGGTTCAAGACCGAGAGGTTGTTTGGGCTTCGCTCGAGAGGGGAACAACGATTATCAACAGCACGGAACAACTCGATGCATACCTCGCGAGTTATGGGACGAAACACGTTGCGAAGCTGCGTTATGTACTCCAAACGAATTTCCCAAACATCCAGTCTCAGTGTGTTGTTGATTGGGCATGTGGCCAAGGACTTGGAACCCTCACGTTGCTAAACACCCTAGAAAACCAAGGCGGACCCATGGATGTGGTGCTTGTTGATCCGAGTTATCCGGCCTTGTGCCGAGCTGAATACCTCGTGAGAATGCATGCTTATTGGAACCGGAATGAACTCGGCTCACTGCACGTCTTGAATGGTTTTTTCGAAAAATCCACCTTTCGTGATTTGACTTTTTCTGGCCCAACAATCCATATATTCTCGAATATATTGGATATGGAAAGCGTGGATTTGAATAAAACACACGAGCTCATCTTTGAACGCTTCTCTGGACCACAACTGTTTTTCTTGATCAGCCCTTTCATTAGCCGGGTAAGGTCCGCTCGCCTACTGGCCTTCCAACAGCGTTTTTCTAAGTGCCGCGATTTTACCGAACATGTTCAGATTGACCGTGATTTCATTAAGGACGGTAACGCAAGCATCACGGCACGAGTGTTTAGTTGCACACTATATATTAGCAGTCTAGGTCATCAAAGCACTGATG
>Ga0209223_10004352_pt1 | contig 12974 bp, 10 predicted proteins | sample COG_06_FD_184750 | JGI IMG/M metagenome (GOLD analysis project Ga0209223, IMG submission 184750) | Pelagic Microbial community sample from North Sea - COGITO 998_met_06 (SPAdes) (version 2) | ecosystem: Environmental > Aquatic > Marine > Neritic zone/Coastal water | place: Helgoland, sampling...
GGCGGCGGCAGGGTTGTCGCCAGAATTACGCAAAAAGGCTATTTTCTGGGGTATGGCTATGGCAGCAGGGTTACGTATTTTCTTTGCGGTAATAGCCAGTTACCTTATCAGCATTCCAGGTATCTTGTTCATCGGTGGTTTGTTGTTGTCGTGGGTCTGTTGGCGGTTTTTTGTGGAAATTCGTGAGCAGCAAGCCGAGAGCAATGTAAAAGAAGAAGTAGAAGATTACGGTAATGGGTCAAGTAAATCACTTTGGGGCGCCCTAGTAACAATTACAATTGCTGATGTTTCAATGTCCATTGACAACGTTTTTGCGGTGGCTGCGATTGCCCGTGAAAATACAAGCTTGCTGATCTTTGGATTGGCCTTGGCTATTTTATTTATGGCCTTCTTTGCTACCATTATCATGAAAATTATGACCAAATACCCTTGGCTATGCTGGGCTGGACTAGTATTCTTAATCTACCTTTCTTTCAAATTATTATATGATGGATGGTCGTCTTTCGCATCACTTGTTGGTTTTGGAGTGATATGATGGGAGCCTACCTATAACTTAATTTTAAAATTATGATTTAAATAGTTAATAAGATTAAAAGTTTTCCTAATTCTGGCAGAGATTTTGATAAAGTGTATTTGTTATCATGATGATTTTATTTAGCTAACTGGAGCGTTTGGATGAACCGATTATTGTTAATGTTTATTATATGGCTCTATCCTATTTGTTGTATTGCTGCTGAATCAATACTTAAAGGGACAGTGGGTAGCTTGATAAAAGGGGAAGTCGTTTCGAGGTTTTCCGAACCGTGGTCAATGAGCTTTATAAATGACGAGATGACGCTAGTGGCCTCAAAAGGTGGGAAACTCTGGCTTGTTTATTCGAGTGGACAAAAACTTTTGGTGTCTGGAGTTCCTGAGGTTTCAGTTGGAGGGCAGGGAGGATTAGGGGATGTTATCGCTCATCCAAACTTTCGACAGAATAGACTGATCTACTTTTCATACGTTGAGTCTGATCTGAACTCACCAAATTTCAAAGGAGCGGTTGTCGCTCGAGCTAAGATTGAAATATCTGAAACCCCAAGTTTAATTAATATTGAAAGGATATGGAGCCAATCTCCAAAGGTTAAAGGAGCCGGACATTTTTCCTATAAGATTGCTTTTGGGCCGATAGGTTCTCAGCAAGAGGGTAAATTGTTCATCACATCGGGAGACCGTCAAGCTCGCTTACCAGCTCAAAATTTTGGAAGTGGCCTAGGAAAAATAATTCGTTTGAATGAAGATGGGTCTGTGCCTGTGGACAATCCTTTTCAAGGTAAAGGGGAGTTAGCAAGAAGTTTCTGGACACTAGGACATCGCAACGCTCTGGGTATTTCGTTTGATGAGGATGGAAGGCTTTGGAGCCATGAAATGGGGCCACGGCATGGCGATGAACTAAATCTTATTAAGCCTGGAAAAAACTATGGCTGGCCAATAGTTTCAGAAGGAAATCACTATGATGGACGTGTTATTCCTAATCATAACACGCGAGTAGATTTTGAGGCGCCAATTACTTTTTGGGTGCCTACTATAGCCCCGTCGGGTTTAATTTTTTACTCTGGCGATGAGTTTAAGGAGTGGAACGGAAATGCGTTTGTTGGTGGTTTAAAGAGTAGAGCTTTAATCCGCATTGAAATTGAGGGTTCCACCGCCACTGAGGTAGAACGCTTTGAGTGGGGCAGTCGTGTCAGAGAAGTTGAACAAGGTCCGGATGGTTCTATATGGGTGTTAGAGGATGCTCCTAATGGGCGTCTGATAAAGTTCACCAAACCAAGATAATTAATTTTTATTTATCAAGATTAGCAACTCATGTGAGTATTCCAATTTAATCTTTGTTATTCTTAATACAATTCTTAGTTATAAAAATTTCTGCTAACTCGAAGATTTTTTCTTTTCGTTCAGGATTCATCTTTCTTAAGGTATTTTCTGCAAAAGGCATTCGTGCATTTCTTTTAATAACTTCAATATTTTTTGATACGAAACGCCAGTAAAGCCCATCAACAACATCGCACCAAGGTCCTTTTTGGTAATTACTCATTTTTAAAATATAATTTGAGCCACAAATATAGGGTTTTGTTGAGAAAATTCCCCCATCAGCGAATGTTCCCATCCCAAATACATTTGGTGTCATGACCCACTCAGATGAGTCTACATACATTTCCATGAACCACTTATAAATATGTAATGGGTGGACCTCACATAATGTCATTATATTAGAAATAACCATGAGACGATTTATGTGATGAGTATAACCAAAATCAATAGAATGCTTTATTGCATCATCGAGAGGGGGAATGTCTGTTTTACCATTGTACCAACTTTCGTTTAGTACATTTGAAAAGTTGAAGTAATTACTTCTTATCTGAGTTTCTGAGTAATTTTGATAAACTCCTCTTATAAACTCTCTCCACCCAACAATTTGTCGTAAGAATCCTTCCACTGAGTTCAAGGGAATAACTTCCTCTTGCGTAAATGATAATGTTCTATCAACTATATCCTTTGGCGTAAGAAGACCCATGTTTAAAGAGGGGCTTAATCCAGAGTGGAATAAAAAGTTATCAGACTTTTGAATAGCGTCCTCATACACCCCAAAGTTTTTAAACTTGTTTCTTAGGAAGTTTTCGAGGCTTTTCAAAGCCTCGGTTCTGGTCAAGGGCATCCAGGCATTTATCATTTTTCCTGGATGATCGGTAAAGTTTTTTTCAATTAGCGGTCGCAATATATTTATGTAATTGGACACTTTGGTGCTAAATTGTTTTGGGATTGCCCGACCTTCTGGTATTTTCTTTCTATTCTCTTCATCAAATGACCATTTCCCCCCAAGCGGTTTTGAGTTATCGTCCATCAAAAGGTTTAGTTGTCTTCTAACATCTTTATAAAAAGTACCCATCTGAACTTTTTTTGATTCATCGTTGTATGTTTTAAATTGACTTCTACTTATTAAAAACATGGGGGATGGAAAAAATTCCAAGTTAATTTGATTATCTTTTGCGAATTTGATAAGCCGTTCCTCAAAATCTTTATCTTCAATTTCAAACATTTTGATTTGCTTTAAGTCATATTTTATTAGAACGTTCTGTAGTTTCTTCTCAAACGGTTCTTTAAAGTCAGAGCTACTAATGTCTTGGTATTCAACCTCAAAGCCTAGATTGACGAGTTCATCTCGTTTCTCTCGCATAGCTCCAAGAAACATAAGAATTTTTAATTTATGATGTTTTTCATAGGTACAAAGTTCAAAGTCTTCTGCCATAAATATCTTAGTTGGTTTTAAAGATTTAATATTTTTATTTGGGAAAAGTTGATTACCTAGCAGAATTAACAAACTATTCATTGATATCAGGCGACTAAATTATGAAGGCAGATATAAATTATACCCGATATCATGGCAGCACATGTCAAATCGCGATCTAAGGTTTTCCAATTCGTTGACTTATTTTCATTGCTCATGGGAAAACCTCTACTGATTGCACTTCTGGTATTCTACTACAAATATTTTTTCAAGCGTTAATATGTTTACACTAATACTAAGTTAAAAATTTTGCTTAACTGCACAATTTTTGAACAATAAGTTGTTCTGCAAAACTGATTATTATATTTGAACTAAAGACAAAGTTTAGTTAGCATAACGCTTCTGGTTAAAGAGTTTATTTTAATACTTATCTACTTTCAAAGTGGGTGCTCATGAAACTGCAAACAAAATTATGAATAATGCTATCTATGCTCAGTCGGGTGGTGTTTCCTCTGTTATCAATGCATCAGCTTATGGTGTGATTACTGAGCTTATGAGGTTGGTGCCTAAAACAAAAATTTATGCAGCTCAAAATGGAATATTAGGTTTTTTGGACGGGCAAGTTTACGATATTGGCGAAACAAAAAAATCTCTAAAACTTTTGGTCGATTCGCCAGCAGGAATGTTTGGTTCATGTAGGTTCAAGCTGCCCGAACTTACTGACAAAAAGTTTTATCAAACCTTGTTTGAAAAATTAGATTATCGATCGATTAAGTATTTTTTTTATAACGGGGGTAATGACTCTGCTGATACATGTTTAAAAATATCTGTAGCAGCAAAAAAAATTGGTTATGAGTTATTTGCTGTAGCTGTTCCAAAAACCATCGATAACGATCTTATGATTACTGATAATTGTCCTGGCTTTGGTTCAGTTGCAAAATATATTGCGACCTCAGTCAAGGAGGCGTCATTAGATTTACGATCTATGTGCCAAACATCAACCAATGTTTTTATTCTAGAAGTAATGGGAAGGCATGCAGGTTGGATTGCAGCTTCAGCGGAACTAGCGAACAACCCTAAGGAGACTTATGTTCATAAAATTTTGTTGCCAGAGGTGCCGCTTGATGAAGGAAAATTTCTTTCTGGAGTGGAGGAAGATATCTCCAATTTTGGCTTTTCGGTCATTGTTGCGTCAGAAGGTGTGAAACGTAAGGATGGCCACTTTTATTCGCAAACTGAAGAACAAGACTCATTTGGTCATGTTCAACTTGGTGGATTAGCTCCTCAAATATCGGAGCTTGTAAATAAGAATCTTGGATTAAAGTATCATTGGTCGGTTTCGGATTATTTGCAAAGAAGTGCACGACACTTAGTGTCAAAGACTGATCTTGAGCAGGCGATTGCGGTTGGAAAAGTAGCGGTTCAATTTGCTATAAGTGGAAAAACAGGAGTTATGCCGGCAATTAAGAGGGTATCAAGTACTCCATACAAATGGAAAATAATTGAAGGTAATTTGGTTGATATCGCAAACAAAGAAAAGACGGTCCCTAAAGACTATATCACGGAAAGTGGATTTCGTATCAATAAAAAGGGAGTTACGTATCTTCATCCTCTAATTCAAGGCGAATCTTTTCCAAAGTTTGAGAGTGGAATACCAAAATATGAACAACTTGACCTTCATTTAGCTAAATGATGATCCTGAGGGTAATATTAAATAATAAATACACTGATCGAATTTTCTTAGTTGATAGCATAGGTAGCGCTTCAGATTATGTTGAACAAGTTTAATAAAGTTAAAAAACTATTAATGGAAAGGTCAATAGTTCAATGAAAGTGATAAGAAAAGTTTAACTAAAAGTGATTGTCACGCTAGCTATTCCTAAGGTGACAGCAACTCAGCTCGAGGATTACTTTTTGGTTGAGTATAATTTCCCCGATAAGGCTTTCTCTTAGAGTGAGTTAAAGGTGGCACTTCAAAGTTTTGATGATCTTCTTTTTACAGTAAGCCATTAAATAATAAGTTTGATCATTACGTGTGAAAATCGACTGGCGACAGTAATTTCAAATTACGGTGTTGGTGTTTTAAATATTGATATCAATTTTGCGAAAATGACTGGTCTTGTGGTTTCATATACACTAAGCGGTCTGACTGAAGCGACTGCAAAAAAAAATTTACGATTTCTTATGCTGTCTACCAGTCGACGGGCATCATATTTAACGCTTAAATTACGAAGTGGTCTATGGTCAGGCTTTTCAATTATTTTGCTAACTTTACTACCAAAAAAAGTGTTTGTAATTCTTCGTCCCAGAGAATGCTTTCGCCTACTATGTCTTCTGAGTTCCGAATTAACTTTACCGTAGAGAACAATTTTTATTCCTTTAGTTGATAAGAATGACCATAAATCAAAAATAATATAAATCAAAAGAGAAGTGAGTAATTAGGTACATTAATTTTGTTAAGTTTTTAAGAGTTTTTAAAATAATTATTTTTATGGCATGTGGAGAAATTGGCTTTGCCTGAGACCCCAATTGCGTTAGGTATTAGTGCCCGTCGTCCTTAACCATGATATTTTTGAGGTATAGTTATGAATATTACTAAACTTGAAACCTTGCGAATACGGGAGAGACCAAATTTATTATGGATTCAAGTCTATACTAATGAGGGTATCGTTGGTTTAGGTGAGACTTTTTTTGGTGCTGAAACAGTGGAGGCCTATATTCATGAATTTGTCGCTCCACGAGTAATTGGCCGAGATCCACTTCAAATTGATTTACTATCTTCTGATCTGGTTGGTTATTTGGGGTTCCGATCCTCTGGGGCTGAGGTGAGGGGGAATTCTGCTTTTGACATTGCTCTATGGGATATTTTTGGAAAAGTTGCGAACCAACCAATAGCCCAACTCCTAGGTGGCTTTAGCCGACATGAAATAAGAACTTACAACACATGCGCTGGTGCTGACTACATTAAGAAGAGTTCTGGTCAAAATAGCGATAATTATGACCTCGGTCTTAAAGGCGTAACAGCTTATGATGATTTAAATGGTTTTTTAAACTGCGCAGATGAACTTGCCCATTCTTTACTTGAAGATGGTATTACGGCAATGAAAATTTGGCCTTTCGATTTAGTGGCTGAGAAGTCGCGTGGACAGTACATTTCTCAACTAGATTTAGAAACCTGTTTGGAGCCTTTTAAAAAAATACGTAAGGCGGTTGGAAATAAAATCGATATTATGGTAGAATTTCATTCGATGTGGCAGCTTCTACCGGCCATCCAAATAGCAAGATCTTTGGAGCCTTACGAAACATTTTGGCACGAGGACCCAATTAAAATGGATAGTCTATCCAGTCTTAAGCGCTATGCGGAGGTATCAAAAGCTCCAATATGTGCTTCAGAAACATTAGGATCTCGATGGGCGTTTCGAGACCTGTTTGAAACAAATGCAGCAGGCGTTGTAATGCTCGATGTGAGTTGGTGTGGAGGTTTATCTGAGGCACGTAAGATTGCAGCAATGGCTGAGACGTGGCATCTTCCGGTAGCACCACACGATTGTACAGGTCCAGTTGTGTTATGCGCTTCGACGCATTTATCGCTTAATGCCCCGAATGCTTTGGTTCAAGAGAGTGTTCGCGCTTTTTATAAAACCTGGTATCGTGATTTAGTTACCGCATTACCTGAGATAAACAATGGTATGATTACTGTTCCTCCGGGTAGTGGATTAGGGTTGGAACTTCATCCTGATCTTGATAAAAAATTCAATGTCTCTCGTCGAAGTACTAGTAAGAAAAACATATAGATTATTTAATAAATTTTATTAATAAAGTGTTGTTGCATAAATTTGGAGGTTTTTTTGGCCATGGAACGTGTTAAAACAGTTAATGGTTGTAATGCTCTTTTGACCGGAGGTTTAGGTTCGCTGGGTAGGGCTCAGGCCTCCATTCTGGCAGAATCAGGAATTAAAGTTACAATTCTTGATAAGTTAAGTATCGACGAAGCGAAAATGCACCTCACTGAGTTAGGAGAAAATGTATCATTTTTACAATGTGATTTAAATGATTTGAATAGAACTCAAGGCTTGATCGAAAGTTATTTAAAAAAAATTAATGGATTTGATATTTTGATTAATAATGCAGCTCTAATTATTAATCGACCGTTTGAAAACTTCTCTTTGCAAGAATATGAAGAGCAGATAAGGGTTAACTCCACAGCAGCCTATCTTTTATCAAAGCTGTGTGCTCCACAAATGAAAAAAAAGGGGTGGGGTAAAATTATAAATTTAACGTCAGTTACACTTAATGGCGTAATTGAAGGTTATGTTCCCTATGTTGCGTCGAAGGGTGCTATGTTGGGTTTAACTAAATCGCTGGCGCGTGAACTTGGACCCTATGGTATTTGTGTAAATGCAATTGCTCCAGGTGCGATCGTATCTGCAGCTGAGGAACGTGTTTTTGGAAGTAAGGCGGAAGAATACAGTAATTGGGTTCTAGAGCAGCAATGTTTGAAGAAGCGCCTCCTACCAGAGTCAGTAGCTGACTTGGTTCACTTCCTCGTTTCACATTCGTCTGATATGATTACTGGTCAAAACCTTGCGGTCGATGGCGGTTGGTAATCTTATAGTTTATGGCCTCCAACCTATCGGTTTGTTTCTAGATCCCTAAGGAAGAATAGCTCTGCGCAACGCGCCGAAGAGCCACCATCATGGCTGCGGTCCGCAAATTCGTAGCATTTTGATCTGTGTTCCAAACCTCACTTATAACTTGGTATGTACTACGCATAGTATCCTCAAGACCCGAGCGTACCAAGTCGAGTTCTGAGCCTCCTTCAACTGACCGTCTTAGGTTGTCTGCTGGAAAAACTTTACCAGTCATTTTTTCTATGCCGTCAACAAGAATTGCGACTTGATTCTCCTGTGCTCTTCTTTGAAGTCGTCCCAATCTAATTTTACTTAGATTTTTTATCCATTCAAAGTAACTAACTGTTACACCTCCCGCATTCGCATACAGGTCTGGAATAATCACAACGCCTTTGTCGTTTAATATAGAGTCTGCATCGGCTGAAATTGGACCGTTTGCAGCTTCAATGATAAGAGGAACTTTAATATTCTGGGCGTTGGCTTTGGTGATAACGAGCTCCATGGCTGCTGGAATTAAAATATCAGCCTCAGACTCTAGTACTTCCATTCCTGACTCAGTGAAGCCTTTGTAGCCCTTTATTGTTTTATTTTTTATAAGATGATCTTTCAATTTCGCTATATCGATTCCATCTTTATCAATAATTGAGCCCTCTCGTTCCAAAACGTGCGTAATAAGAGCATTGTCCTCTTTTGATAAAAATAAGGCAGCGTAATAGCCAACATTCCCAAGCCCTTGAACAATTACTCGTTTTCCCGCTAATCCAGGTGTTAAACCTGTTTTTTCAACATCTTGTGGGTAATCAAAAAATGCCTTCAGTGCATACACAACACCTCTTCCAGTCGCCTCCGTTCTACCAGTTATGCCACCCTTATTTACAGGCTTCCCAGTTACGCAAGCCCATGCATTTAAATCAGTTGGATTTAAGCGTCGATATTCGTCTGCCATCCAAGCCATCTCTCGTTCTCCAGTTCCTACGTCTGGGGCAGGTACATTTTGAGATGGGTGGATTAAGTCTCTTTTGGCAAGTTCTTGGGTAAATCGCCGGGTGATGCGTTCCAACTCTTCCTCAGACCAATCATTAGGATTAATTATCAAGCCACCTTTAGACCCCCCAAATGGAACCTCAACCAAAGCGCATTTGTAAGTCATCAACGCAGCCAATGCCTCAACTTCCTCCTGGTTCACTCCTAAATCATATCTAATCCCACCTTTTACAGGCTCAAAGTGATCAGAATGAACTGACCGATACCCAGTAAAAGTATGCACTGTTCCACGAAGTCTTACCGCAAATCGTACAACATAAGTTGCGTTTGCCATCATGATTTGATTGGCTAGATCTGGTGTTAAACAGTCTTTAAATTTGCTTTTTTGCAAGCAAGCGGCCGCCTGTTTAAAATTTGACTCTATCGAATTTAAGAATTCAGTGCTTGCCATATTATCTCATCGTTCTTTAACGATGCTCCCTAATTTTGTGGATTTCTATTTAGATACTTTTTTACTGAGTAACCTCTTTGACTTTATGGTCGCAGAAGATAATGTCGTTTGCAATTTAAAACTTTTACTATTATTGAGTTTAGAAGTATTTTTCGTTTCAATATCAATTTTTTATCGAATTTGGGCTTTCTGATGGATGTACTTTTATGAGAAAGAGATCAGTTCCAGTTCTCTAAACAGTTTTATCTAAATTAATGTCTATTAGTTTTTTATTTTCACACTCCGAGTCATCAGTTTTTATTAGTGATAATATTAATAAAGTAACTTTCCTTATTGTTTTTAATATATAAATTTATTTTCAATTATTACAGTACCATATAAATAATTAGTTACAAAAAGACTCAATGTAATACTTTTTAAGACCTCATTTTTAGTTAACTCTCAGAAAAAGTTCTTTCAATAAGTATTTTGATGAGTAATCTCAACTACGTAATGGCTGGGTAACTTTTGTAATTTATTAGTTTTGAGGCGAATGTGGACTTTGATTATGTAATTGTTGGGGCTGGTTCTGCTGGTTGTTTGCTTGCCAATAGGTTAAGTGCAATTCCGGGAAATAAAGTATGTCTTATAGAGGCGGGACCCTCTGATTGGAGCCCTTTTATTCATATACCTGCAGGCTTCATGAAGACAGTGACGAATAAGCGCTTAAATTGGCTTTACGAAACTGAGCCCAGTGTTGGGACAAACGGAAGGTCGATACCAACTCCGCGAGGAAAAGTCTTGGGTGGATCGAGTTCGATTAATGGCTTGATCTTTAATCGTGGTCAAAGACTGGACTTCGATAATTGGGCTCAGAGAGGGAATGTTGGGTGGGGGTATGATGACCTTCTTCCTCATTTTAAAAGCCTTGAAAATTACAAATCATCTGCGAGACAAATTTTTAAAAGTTCAGGTAAAAAAGAGCTTCGAGGAAGTGGGGGCGAAATGATTGTGACTGATTTAAATTGGCGCGATCCTCTTTGTGAAGCCTTTATTCAAAGTGCAGTGTCAATGGGAATGCCAGTGAACCCGGATTATAATGGTGAAAATGAAGAAGGTGTTTCCTACGTGCAGAGGACTGTGAGTGGCACGAGACGAATGAGTGCTTCAACGGCTTATTTAAAACCAATAAAAAGAAGAAGAAATTTAAAAATTATTACTAATGCATTTGTTACGAAGTTAAGGTTTGAAGATAGTCGAGTTATTGGAGTGGAATATAAACGATCTCAATCTAATCAAAGTAGCATTTTTATAAAGTCATCCGGTGAGGTGATTCTTTCTGGCGGAGCAATCAACTCACCTCAAATGTTGCAGCTATCAGGTATTGGTCCAGGTAAGTTGCTCCAGTCATTAGGTATACCGATACGATGTGAATTACCCGGTGTTGGTGTTAATTTAAGAGATCATTATGCAACACGATTAACTGGAAAAGCCAAAAATGTTCGAACGATTAATGAATTATCACGTGGCCCTCGTTTGTTTGGGGAAATAGTCAAATATGCAGTAGGGAGGCAGTCAATACTTAGCCTTGGACCGACTCTTGTTTATTGTTTTTGGCATTCTAATGAATTGAGAAGAAGTAACGATTTGCAGATAAGTTTTACTCCAGCAAGTTATGCTCTTGGCAGACAATCTGAGCTTGATAATTTTCCGGGATTCAGTATTGCAGCTTGGGTTCAAAGACCTGAAAGTTCGGGATGGGTGAGGGCTAAATCACAAGATCCTTTTTGCAAGCCTATAATTCAACCAAACTATCTTGAAGCTGCTGAAGACCAGAGGATACTCGTTGAAGGAATAAAAATATCTAGAAAACTAATGAATAGTAGTGCTTTATCTCCATACTTTGATCATGAGGTGTATCCGGGAAAAGACGTACAATCAGATGCAGAACTTTTAAATGTTGCAAGAGAGCGGAGTAATACTGCTTATCATTTAGTTGGCTCTTGTCGAATGGCTCCTAAATCAGACAGCACATCAGTAGTAGATAACAATTTAAGAGTTAGAGGTTTTCAAAATTTGCGAGTAGTGGACGCATCAATTATGCCAATGATTCCATCATCCAACGTTAATGCTGCGGTTTTGGCTATCGCAGAGAAGATAGCAACTGAGATTGTACGGGGATCTTAATAGTTTTAAGTAATTAAACTTTAATTGATTTTTTTAATAGCGTCTTTAAATTTTTGATATTCCATTAGGCACATTAAAAAGCATTTAGTCTTGCTTTGTGTAAGGTTTAACTAGCACTTTTATTATAAATTAGGCAAAAAGAGTATGTGGCTTTCTTTTATAAATAAAACTAGATAGTTCTTACTTTCACAAATTATTCTTGTTGCAGTAAAGTCTTTAAAAAACACGAAATCTTGATATGATTTAAATGGTTTGTTATATCGATTAGCTGAAAATGGAGCAAAAATGATTAAAGATTTAAAAGTTGAGCACAAGGTTAAAACAGTTGAGGGTATTAAATGGCATTGGGTCGAGGCTGGAGAAGGCGATCCAGTTGTCCTGTTGCATGGGATACCTGAAAGTTGGAAATGTTGGAAGGATCAGATTCCTCAGTTAGCAACGCAATTTAAAGTTTTTGCCATTGACCTTAAGGGCTATGGGCAATCGGATAAAAGTGAAGGTGACTATACAATGAATAATGTTGCTTCTGAAATTATTCAACTTTTAGATGAGATTGGTGTAGTGAATTTTCGTCTGGCTGGGCATGATTGGGGAGTCGCTATAAGTGATAATATTGTTGACCAAATTCCTGAGCGAGTTGAAAGGTATGTTCGTTGTTGCCTATCGTTACATAATTACGATCCTAGAAATTCATTACACCACCAGTGGAATTCAAGATTTCCCGAAAAAGCAGCCCGTCTGATGAACAAAAGTGAGGCGTATGTTCGGGTATGGTTTGAAAGTTCATGTAAACCTGAACTACTTCCAGATGAATCTGAACTACAAGAAATAATCGATGAGTTTTCATATGACGGAGTTGGCGATGCTGTACCACGATATTTTCGGGATATTCCGAAAAGTAAGAAAGTTGACCTCAGTAAGTTCACGATGCCCATTCTTTATATTCATGGCGAGTCTGATCCTCGGCAACCCGTAGATTACTGTGTTGGGATGGAAAAATATTTACCGGGGCTCCAGGCAATTTTAGTTTTAGATTCGGGACACTTTGTCACTCGCGAACAACCATTACAAACTGCCAACGCTATGATGTGGTTTTATAATTCCATGTTAGGTTCTGGCTTACCAATATTTAACATTTCGCGAACTTATGACCTTCCTACCAAGCCGGTTGCTGAGGCAGATAACAGTTTTGGAGTGAATGCAGTTAAACTCTAATGCATGAGTTTAAAAAGTGATAGTGCTCAGTTGAAGCTAGTTAATTCTTAATTAAATTACTTATAAATTATTTTATGCAATTATTTTAAGCAATTTATATAAAAATGATTAAAATTCATGCAAAGTGATAATTTTTAGCAGTTTTGACTGTTAACTTCAGTATTCAATTGGTATGCCGTTAAAAAAATGTTCTGGAGTGGAAATGGATAGTGCAGACACAGTTTGGATAATGGTTGCAACTGCCCTAGTACTTTTCATGACTCTA
>Ga0209223_10004353_pt1 | contig 12973 bp, 12 predicted proteins | sample COG_06_FD_184750 | JGI IMG/M metagenome (GOLD analysis project Ga0209223, IMG submission 184750) | Pelagic Microbial community sample from North Sea - COGITO 998_met_06 (SPAdes) (version 2) | ecosystem: Environmental > Aquatic > Marine > Neritic zone/Coastal water | place: Helgoland, sampling...
CAAGCCTCTAAATATAACCATTAGATGCCCTGAAGAAAATAAAGGAAGTATAATAACTAATTCTTGTCACATATTTTCTATTTTATATTTTCTTTTTGGAAAAATTAAAATAGTCAAAAAAATAAACAATAAAAATTTTATTTTATGCCTAGCTAAAACAAATAAAAATCTACCTATTTTTATAAATTTTAATTTCAATTCACCAGAAAATTTTTCAATTGAAATTAATTTAAAAAATAAAAAAATAGAACTAAAGCCTATAGAAAAAATTTTTATTTATGAAAAGTTACAAAAAGTAAAATATCGAAATACAAATATATATATACCTCGGCTAAAAAAAAAAATAAATGAATATGAGATGTCTAATTTGAAACCAGGTTTTGAAAAACAATACGAAAATTTTAGAAAGTTTTTAAATAATGAAAAATATTATGGGATTCAATTTGATGAGGCAAAGGAAATTATATCCACATGCCAAAGAGTTGTTAAATAATAAAATGAAAAAAAAAATATTAATTATTGGTTTTGGTAATATGGGTAAATCACATTTACAAAGTTTTGTTGATAAAAATTTTATAATACATGTTGTTGAAAAAAGAGAAATAGAAATAGGATTTTTCAAAAAAAAAAATGTTTTTTTTTTTAAAAAAATACCAAAAAATCAAAAATATTTATTAACTATATCAGCAACACAATCTAAAGAAAGATTTTCACTAATAAAAAAATTTTTTGAAAATAACAATACAGAATTTTTATTATTAGAAAAATTCTGTTTTTATTCAATTTACCAATTTGAAAAATTTAAAAATCTTTATAACTTTAGAACAAAAACTTTTGTTAATAGTTGGTCTTATATTGTAGCAAGTAAATTTAATATTTTTAAAACTATAAAAAAATTTGACTTATATTGTGAAGTAGCAGAGGGAAATTTATTATCAAATATCTCTCATATTTTGCATTTATTTGGCTACATCAATAAAAACAAATCTATTTCAAAAATTTTTAAAGATAATTACAAAAGAATAAATTCTTCAAAAAGAAGAAATTACGATGAACTAATTGGGTCAATTAAAATTCATGATATGGACTCAAATATTTTAAAAATAAGCACTAAGAAAAATATGTCTAACTTAATGAATTTTTATATTTGTCCAAAAAAAACAAAGATGATTTATAAAATTTCATTAAAAGATAATTCTAAAATTTATTATTTTATAAATGAAAATTTAATTAAGATTATTAAGTTTCCTTTTTCAAAAAAAACTTCTTATTCTTTTCTAAAAAACAGTGTAAACAACAAATTTAATTATATGCCAACATTTTTAAATGATTATAAATTTAGTAAAAAATTTTTAGAGTCTTTTAAGGTAAAAATACCTTAATAACAGTTAGTCTTACTCAGCTAAAGCTAAAGTTTTAAAACGCTCGTCATTTAAAAGATTTTCATAGATCCCCATAGATTTTATTTCTCCCTTATCTATTAAAATTATATTATCACATTTCTTTATTGTGCTTAATCGATGTGCAATAATTATTAAAGTGATCTTATTAGATAATTTTTCCACAGACTCCATTACAGCTCTTTCAGTGATATTATCTAAAGAGTTAGTTGCTTCATCTAATACTAAAATTTTTGGGTCATGATATAGGGCTCGAGCTATACCAATTCTCTGTCTTTGTCCTCCTGAGAGATTTATTCCATCCTCTCCTATAAGTGTATCATATTTTTTTGGCAATTCATTAGTTACAAAATCATGCAAATTTGCAATTTTAGAGGCTTTAATAATTGCTTCTTTGTTTATACTTTGTGGGTTTATGCCAAAAGCTATGTTATTCGCTATTGTATCGTCGCTAAGATAAAAACTCTGGGGAATGTAGCCTATATTTTTTTGCCAGGATTTTTTATTTTGTTCAGTAATTAAATTTCCATCAATATAAATTTCTCCATTTGTGGGCTCTAATAATCCTAACAAGATATCAATAAAGGTGGTTTTTCCACTTCCTGACTCTCCAACTATACCTAATCTACTATTAGACTTTATGTATAGATTTATATTTTTAACTACATTTTTTGTTGAATTTGGGTATTTGTAACTAACATTTTTAAGCTCAATAGAACTTAAATATTTCATTCTTTTGCTGTTAAAAGAAATATTTTCTAAATTTTTTAAATTCATCATATCTTTATGAATAGCTTCCAGAGATGGTCCTGAAAACTTAAGACTTGATAAAGACAAATATAATACTTGCAAACTTGGTATTAAACGATACCCAGCAAAAGCATAAAGAGCAATTATGGGCACAATATTTGCAAAATTTCCATAATTTTTAAGTAAAAACAATGTCAAAATTATTAAACTTCCAAAAGCTATTGCTTCTATAAAAAATCTTGGCACTGAAAAAATTACATTTGCTAAAGACTCATTTTTTGCAAAATTTTGTGCCGGTTTAGAATACCGTTGAATAAATTCTTCTTCTAATCCTGAAACTTTTACTTCTTTGACAGAATTGAATGCCTCTGTTAGAGCCTTAAAACGAGCTTTGTTTGAAATTAACCTTGCTGAACCCATTTTTCTAAGTAACTTTTTTGTTATTTGAAATATCAAGAAATAGCTTAAACCTAAAATCAAACTTACACTTAAAGCTAATTTTGGATCAATTATAACTAATAAGATAAATAGAGACAACGTTATCAAACCATTAACAATAATATTTATAATTGGCATTATTGTTCTATCGATAATTTGATTAACCTCTGATAAAATATTCTTACCTAATTCAGCGCTATGTTTATTTAAAAACCAGTTGTAAGGTTGACCTAGATAACTTTCCATTAATCTTCTGCCAATTGTATATTCTCTCATCAAAGCAAAACGTATTTGTACATAATAAGTTATTCCTCTAACTGTTAGTGAAATCATTAATAATATAAATACAAATATACCTAAAAAAAATAAGAATTGACTAACTGTGTTAATGCCAAAGATATTCGATTTTGAATAAAAAAAAACAAGAGTATTGTTTGACTGGACTAGTTCGGGGTTAGCAAGCACTGCAATGAATGGCATTATAGAAGCCACACCTAAAGTGTCTAAAAATGCCATAATTAAAATTAAAAAAAATAAATAAATTGCTTGTTTTTTTTCATTCTTACTTAGCAAATCTAAAACATATTTTAATTTTCTCATACTAAGGATTTAAAATATTCATAGGCTTTTAAAAGACCTTCTCGCAAACTTATCTGTGGTTTCCAACCTAATTTTAGAGCATTTTGACTATCAAGCAATTTTCTTGGCATTCCGTCTGGTTTTTTAATATCAAATATAATTTCCACTTTACAATTAACAATTTCCATAATTGTTTTTGCTAATTCATCTATAGTTATATCGGTCCCAGAGCCTATATTAATATGATTACACATTTGAGTTGTATACTTATCATAAATATTTTTCCTAACATTCATTATATGTATACATGCTCTAGCTAAATCATCGACATATAGAAACTCTCTTTTAGGTTTGCCAGTTCCCCAAATAATCACTTTACCTTTTTTTTTAATTTTAGCTAAATGAAACTTTCTTATTAATGCAGGTATTACATGACTATTTCTTGGATGAAAATTATCTCCCGGTCCATATAAGTTTGATGGCATTACACATCTATAGTCCACTCCATGACTTTTTCCATATTGACGATTATAGCTTTCACAAAGCTTGATACCTGCGATTTTAGCTATTGCATATGGCTCATTAGTTGACTCTAATTTGCCAGTTAATAATAGGCTCTCTTTCATAGGTTGTTGTGATAGTTTTGGATAAATACAACTTGAGCCCAAAAACATTAATTTTTTGACCCCATTTTCAAATGCAGAATTAATCACATTCGTTTCTATCATTAAATTTTGATAAATAAATTCTGCAGGAAAATTGTTGTTTGCATATATTCCGCCTGCTCTAGCTGCTGCCAAATAAATTTCATCTGGTTTATTGAGTTTTATAAATTTTTGAACTTGTAATTGATTTGTAAGATCCAATTCTTTTTTTTCTTGTGTGATTATTTCTACATTTTTTTTTTTTAATTCTCGAACTAATGCCGATCCTACCATACCTTTATGACCAGCTACAAAAATTCTTGGATTAAACATCAATCTTTTTAACTTTGAAGTAATTTATATTTTTCATTTTCTGCTAATTTCAAATCTTCTTGAACCATTTCTTTAACCAATTCTTGAAATGATATTTTTGGCTCCCATCCTAACTTTTCCTTTGCTTTAGAAGCGTCACCTAACAAGCTTTCAACTTCTGTCGGTCTAAAATATCTTGGACTTACTTTAATTATCTCTTTACCCTCAAAAATTCCTTTTTCATTAACTCCTTTGCCTACCCAATCAAATGACATTTCAAGTTCATTGGCTACAATTTCAATAAACTCACGTATTGAAAACTGCTTACCAGTTGCAATCACAAAATCTTCAGGTTTATTTTGCTGTAACATCATCCACTGCATTTCAACATAGTCTTTAGCATGACCCCAATCTCGTTTAGAATTTAAATTACCTAAATGCAAACTTCCTTGTAATCCTAATTTAATTCTTGTTAAGGCTTTTGTGATTTTTCTAGTTACAAAGGTTTCGCCTCTAACAGGTGACTCGTGATTAAATAAAATTCCATTACAAGCGTATATGCCATATGCCTCTCGATAATTTATAGTAATCCAATATGCATAAAGCTTTGCAACAGCATAGGGACTTCTTGGATAAAATGGGGTATTTTCTGACTGAGGAGTTTGCTGCACATTTCCATAAAGTTCAGATGTTGATGCCTGATAAAATTTTACTTTGTTTTCAAGCTTTAAAATACGAATTGCCTCTAATATTCTTAAAGTTCCTAAAGCGTCTGAGTTTGCTGTGTACTCTGGTGCCTCAAAAGATACCGCAACATGGCTTTGAGCTGCTAGGTTATAAATTTCATCTGGCTGGACTTCTTGTATTACTCGCATTAATGAACTTGAATCTGTTAAGTCTCCATGATGTAAAATAAAATTTCTAATTATCTCACTAGGATCTTGATATAAATGATCAATACGATTTGTATTAATGAGTGAGGTTCGTCTCTTTATCCCATGAACCTCATAACCTTTTTTAATCAAAAATTCTGCGAGATATGAACCATCTTGACCTGTTATTCCAGTTATGATTGCTTTTTTCATAGATTATTTTTAGTTTTGAAAAATATATACAAGTTAATTTTTATTTACTTATCTAATAAAATTATCTTAAACTTAATTGTTTATTATTAAAGAAAAAACCAAATTGCAACCCATAGAATATCATCAAATTATTGGTAAAGAAATTTCCATTAGTTGTTATAGGCCATATGGTTATCAAAATTCCTGCTAAGAGACAAATTTGATAATCTGTAAATAAGTTTCTTTTATGAATAAAAAATTCAAAAATGTGTAAAATCATTAAGTATACAAAATATAAAAAGGCACCTGCAAGATAAGCAAATCCTAAAGTGCCTGTTTCAGCCAAAAGTTGGACATAGAAGTTATGGGGGTGAATATCGCAAGGTTTAATTCCATATGCATATTTTGGTTCTTTACACTTTATTCTAAATAATCTCGGCCCGTGCCCTAATATAGGTTTATCTAAATACATATTAACAGCAGTTTTCATTAAAGAATGATGAGCAGGTGTGAAAATATAACTTTCTTCTATTTGCCTATTATGATTAAACGAGCTTTTAAAAGACTCAATATACCTATCAAAATAAAATGGATTATTTTTACCTATTATAAACAAAAGTAAAATAGAAATTATTAATAAACTAATTTTTTCTATTTTATATTTTTTTGTAAAAATAATCATAAAAAAAATAGACAAATTTAATATAGCAAATGCTGCTCTCTCTCCTGAAAGAAAAACAACTATGTAAGTAAGCAAAAATATTACTAATAAAAAAAATTTTTCGGTGATGATAGTTTTTGATCTAAAAAAAAATAAAGCAACAAATAGAGGAAACAATCTTGTTAAATAAGATCCTAAAATTAATTCATCAGCAAAAAATGATGAAATTCTATTAGATTGAATTTTATGGCCACTTAAATTAGTCCCAAAAATATATTGAATTAAACTATCAATTATAACAACGGAAAAAGTTATTATAAAAGCGAGATAAAAATAATTTAAAATGTTCGATTTTTTTTTAATTAAATAAGATATTAGCAAAGCAAATATAACTATTCTAAAATAAAATAGAGATGATTTTAAACTAAATAAAATATTACTTGATAATAAAGATGACAAAATGCAAATAAAACAAAAAGAAATAAAGATTAAAAAAAATTTATTTTTATATATAAAAAAAATTTTATTCTTAAATGTGTGATAGATAAACCATAGGCCTAATGTACTTATTATTAAATCAGGAAAAAATGGTCCCAAAACTAATAAAGGAACTATGAGAGCGCATATAAAACTTAATATTTCTAGCTTAAATTTTTCATTTTTTATAAAATCTGTAAAGACCATTAATTCTTCTGTAATTATTTTTTCTACTCTAAATATTTTAAATTATAATAGCCAAAAAATATATCAGAAATATAATTTTAAATTAACTTATGAAACTTATGAATATTGTAATTTATTATTGTTAAAATTTTTTTGTTAAAAAATTTCATTACCAGTATTTAAATTTTTTAAGTAATTTTTTTTCCTCGTCTCTAAAAAATTTCTTTCCGTTTCCTAGGAATGTTGGAGCTTTAGATACAACCTCAGACAAAGTTTTAATACCATCTTCCGCTAATGAGGCAGCTTGATCAGTGCCCCACATTGATCTATCTAAAGTTATATGTCTTTCAATATATTCTGCACCTAGATACCACGCTAATAAAGACGGAGAAACTGTCGGCTCATGCCCGCTGTAACCTATTTCACATTTATATTTTTTTTTATAGTAAGAAATTAATTTTAATTTTACTAATTCATCAAATATTGGATTTTTCATTATTTTAACTATAGATTTAATTTTATCTTCTAATGGTTTTTATTAAATTCATTTATCTTTAAATATCTTAGTTTTTAAATATAAGTAAACATATTTTTAATATATTATATTCTATGAGTATATCTTTAATGCAAAAAAAAGTTATTATAGCAGGTATCAGTGGGCAAGATGGATATTTCTTAACTAAAAAATTAAAACAAAAAAAATTTAAAATAATTGGTCTATCTAGAAGAAAAATAAATGCCTTAAATGCTGATTTAATTATAAAAACTAACTACGATGAACTTCATTTAATTAAAATAATAAAAAAATTTAAACCATCAATAATTTTTAACTTGGCAGGTGAAAGTAATCCACAAGCATCATGGCAAAATCCTTTAGAAAAGCAAAACTCTATAACAAGAGTCAACATAAACTTCATAAACGCAATTTTTAAAACAAATAAAAAAATTAAATATTTTCATGCTTCAACATCTGAGATATTTGCAAGTTCAAAAAATAAAATAACTGAAAAAAGTTTATACCTGCCTAGCAACCCATATGGTTGTTTTAAGCTCAGTGCACATTTGACTTTAGACGTTTATAGGAAAAAATATAAATTATTTTTAGTGAATGGAATTTTATTTAATCATGAATCAGCAAAAAAAGGTAAAAAATTTCTATCTTCTACAATAATTAATGCAGCAAAAAAAATTAAAAAAGGGATAAAAAAAAAATTAATATTGCAAACACCCTACCCTATAAGAGATTTTGCATATGCAGAAGATATTATTAATGCAATTTATAAAATAATGATGCTAAAAAAGCCTCAAGACTTTGTTATTTCAGGAGGGAATGTTTATAGTGTGCGTAAATTAGCAGAAAAAATTTTTCTAAAATTTAATATAAATAAAAACAAAATTTTTTACAAAACAAAATCAAAATTTATTGATATTAAAATTGGAAATACCTCAAAGCTAAAAAAACTTACTGGATGGAAACCAAAATATACCGAAGACAAATTTATTGATAAAATCATAAATGATAAATAAAATTAATAAGCTAAAATTTATTTCTGAAATTGGAATAAATCATGACGGGTCCTTTAATGTCGCAAAAAAATTAATTCGCCAATCAAAAGAAATTGGATGTGATTACGTTAAATTTCAGATCAGAAATATTAAGGAAATTTATCATCCAAATTTTCTGAAAAATCCCTCAAATTCTGAAAATGCTAATCAATATATTTTTAATGAAATTAAAAGATCAAACCTAAAAATATCTCAATATATCAATCTTTTTAGATTTGCAAAAAAACTAAATATCAAAGTAATGGTCACTCCTTTTGATCTGAAAAGTCTTAATCTTTGTAAAATAAAAGAGGTTGATGCAATCAAGATAGGATCTCCTGATTTTAATAACATACAACTAATTATTAATGCTTTTAAATTAAAAAAACCTCTTTTTCTTTCTACGGGTATGGCTAGTGACAACGAAATTAACCTGATGAAAAAAATTTTAAAGAAATTTAATATTCATAAAGTTCCTATAACAATTTTTCATTGTGTAAGCTCATACCCTCCTAGTGAAGATGAAATAAATCTAAAATATATAAAAAATTTAATCAAAAAATTCCCTAAATATGATATAGGATATTCAGGTCATGAGCGTGGCTATTTTCCATCTTTAATATCAATTTTTTATGGATCTAAAGTAATCGAAAGACATATTACAACTGATAATAAATTAAAAGGTCCTGACCATAACTCATCATTAATTAAAAAAGACTTTAAAAAATTAATTAATTTTTCAAACAAAATTACTAAGGAATTAAATAATTATGAATTTAATATTAAAAATTTTTTAGTAAAATTTAAATTATTATCTGCAGAAAATTCCATAGGAAAAAATGTCAAATCCCTCTCTTTAAATGTTGAGTTTAATAAAAGAGTTTTAGGAAAATCTGCTATTTATAAAAAAAATTTTAGTAAAAATAAAATCATAAAAATTGATGATTTAAAATTTGTTTCACCTGGTAAAGGATTGTCTGGATTAGAACTTTATGGATTAAAAAAAAAATTATCTGATAATGTTCTTAAAAATGATTATCTTTCAAAAAGTGATTTTGAAAAACATGATGATAAAAAATTTGATAGAAACAAAATAAAAATAATAAACAAAAAATGGGGTTTGATCGGTAGACTTGGAGACTTTGAGCAATTTATTGATGAAAAAGCTGATTTAATCGAAATTCATTTAACATGGAGAGAATTAATTAATCCAAAAATAATAAGAAAAAATTATAATACAGAGATAATTATTCATGCCCCAGAATACTTTAATGATAAGCTTGTCGATTTTACTTCTGACGATAAAAAAATTGTAAACAATAGTTTTGAAATGATTGAAAACGTGAATTATTTAGTTGAAAAAATTAAAAATAATTTCGTATATGATAAGATAAAAGGTCCGAAAGTAATTCTTCATCCAGGAGGACATTCAGAAAAATCTATCAATAATATCAGTAAAATTAATCAATATAGGAATCTTTTGAAAAATATTAAAAAAATAAAATCTCAAAATTATAACTTGCTATTAGAAAATATGCCACCTTACCCATGGTATTATGGTGGAAAATTCTATCAACATATTTTTACTGATACAAAAGAAATAAAAAAATTTTGCAATGAGTCTGAAATTAATATTTGCTACGATACTTCACATGCAAAACTTGCTTCAAATATGTTTAATAGAAATTTTAAAGTATTTACTAAAAATATTCTTAATAATATTGAATATTTGCATATTTCTGATGCTGCAAAAACGTATCAAGAAGGTCTGCAAATTGGAAAAGGAGAAATTGATTTTAAAATGTTCTTCCAATTAGTAAAAAATTTAAATGTTAATTTTGTCCCCGAAATATGGAATGGTCATCTAGATAATGGAAAAGGATTTAAAGATGCCATGTATAAATTACAAAAAATAATCAAAAAAATTTCTGTTAAGAAACATTGTTAACTTATTGAAAGTATTCGATTGTTTTTTTTAATGCTAAAATTTGTTTTTTAATTTCTTTCGAATTTTTTTGATTAGTGGTAAATTGCATTATATTCTTTTGTAATTTAACTGCGATAGGTGTTTCTCCCCATCCGTAAGAATTTGAAATTTTCATCGAACCAGAATACAAGCCTTTCTTTCTAGCGTTATAAAAGCACGGTTCATTATTCACTGTTTGCCATGCAGAATAAATCCCATCTCCACCGAAACTCAAAAACTTTTTTCTAAATTGATTCCAACTGATACCTTTGCTTTTGCCATTGAACAAAGCTGCAAAAGTATAGTATGAATGTATAAAGTCTTTGGGAATTTTTTGTGAAATAAGAAGATTATTTTTTGAATTATTTAATAATTTATGAAATTCTCTACCACTATCCATTCTCTTTTTTACAAAATATTCTAATTTTTCAGTTTGTGCTAAACCAACAGCTGCACATAATTCGGACATCCTATAGTTAAATCCAAATTCATTATGCCTTTTCCAATTAGGGTTTTGAAATTTATTTTTATCTATTCTTACTTTACCAGAATAAGCAGTTATATTTGTAAATCCCAAACCTCCAAACTTTCTCATTTTTAAAGCTAATGATTTATTATTTGTAGTTAAAACACCACCTTCACTTGAAGAAATGTGTTTAGAACTTTCAAGGCTCCAGCTTCCGACATCACCTACTGTTCCCGATATTCTTGACTTATGGTCGTATGCTAAAAAACATTGAGCACAATCTTCGAGAACTCTTAATTTATATTTTTTTGCAATTTTTAAGATTTTATCCATATCACACATAAGACCATAGAGATGAACAACCATTATAGCTTTAGTTTTTTTTGTAATTTTTTTTTCTATATCTAAAGGATCAATTAAAAATGTATCTTTGTTTACATCTGCAAACACAGGAACTGCACCACATTGCCAAACTACAAATCCACACATACCTACTGTCAGAGCTGGTATTATAACTTCATCACCATGTCCTACACCAAAAGAATGTAATGCTTGATGCAGTGTAGATGTTCCAGAATTCGATGAAATTGCAAATTTTTGTTTATGTTTTTTTGCAAATAAATTCTCAAATTGTTCAGACATATAATTATCCGAACCAGCCGAAAAATCAGATTTAAGTATACGGTTTAAGTATTTTTTTTCGTTATTCTGAAATCTCCAACCTTTTTTAGGTATTTTTTTTTTCATGTAAATTTACTTCTTTCAATTGATTATTTCTCCATAGTTCTTCTAGGAAATAATTTATATTTCTTATATTATCATTTTCATTCAAATACTTAACAATTTTTTGTGTACTTTCTAAAATATCTAATTTTTGAAATAAAGATCTAAAAAATTCAAGATCTTTTGGATAATCTAGGGTAAGTCTAATCTTTTTATTTAATAGGTTTTTAGAAACTTTTATCTCTTCAATATTTTTTATATACTTAAGGAAATATTCGATAACGTCAACTTTTTTAAATTTTATTGATCTTTTGTTAATTAATTTAATTGATGCTGAGCTAAATATATATGTGAAAGATCCTGGAATTATATCATTGGGAAATTTTAATATAACATTTCTTTTTTTTTTGAGCTTATCTAAATTCTTTTTGTAAATTGTATAATCAAATGCCAAGTCATCGCCATCTATAACTGCAAAATAATCAATTTTAAGTTTATTAATACATGACAGCCATCGTGAAAGCTTATTATCTTTATGACCCCTAAAAATTTCTATATTATATTTTCTTTTTACGTATTTTACTAATTTATCATCACTTTTATGATTAGAAGTTGCAAGACAGATTGGTCTTTTAATAAGTAAAGCCCTATTAATTATTATATCTATGGCACGATGTTTGTTGGTTATTTTTTTTAGGATTTTATTTTTTAATCTTGTTGAATTGCACCGTGCAGTTATAATAACATATTTATTCATTAAAATTATATAATACATTATGAAACAAAAAACTATTGTAATAACTGGAAGTGAAGGAAAAATAGGTAAACATTTATCAGTTTTTTTTAGAAAAAAAAATTACAAAGTGATAGGGTTAGATACTAAAGTAGGAAAGCATTCTATACAATGTGATATTACAAAAGAATCTCAGGTAAAAAAAAAATTAAATAATATTTTTAAAAAAAATCCACCAGATATACTGATAAATGCCGCAAGTTTAATTCCAAAAATTAAACCATTTAAATTTTCAAACTATAGCTCAAAAGAATGGCGCAAATCTCTCGAAGTTGACTTGATTGGGTCCTTTTATGTCACAAAAAAATGTTGTGAATTCTTCGAAAAAAAAAATTTAGGTTTAATAATTAATTTTTCCTCAATTTATGGTATTTTTGGCGCAGATCAGTCAATTTATGGAGAGAGTAAAAAATACTTTGGTTATAAAAAATTAGAGTACAGTGTTTCTAAGGCTGGTGTAATTGGTTTTACAAAATCTCTTTCTTCGTTTTACAAAAATACAGGAATAAAAGTATTCTGCTTAATTCTTGGTGGGGTTGAAGTAAATATCAAGAATAAAAAATTTTCAAAATTGTACTTTAAAAAAACTATTGAAACAAAATTTATTACTACCGACCAAATTTGTAAATATATAGATTTTTGTATTTCAAATCCAAATACTATTTCTGGTTCATGCGTATCATTAAATGGTGGCGCAGAAACATTGTTTTAAAAATGATCCATTTTATATTTTTAAAAATAAGTTTTAAAATATAAAATAGGCCACATAAAAAAATTTGGATTCTTGAAATGTCAGAGAAATCCTTAATTGAAATTAATCAATATAAAGATGTTCGTATGATTATTAAAAGATTAAAAATATCTAAAAAATTTTTTTCAGTGCATAAATCAAGCCAATTGAGCTATTAGTACTGGTCAGCTACACGCATTACTGCGCTTCCACATCCAGCCTATCAACGTGGTGGTCTA
>Ga0209223_10004356_pt1 | contig 12971 bp, 10 predicted proteins | sample COG_06_FD_184750 | JGI IMG/M metagenome (GOLD analysis project Ga0209223, IMG submission 184750) | Pelagic Microbial community sample from North Sea - COGITO 998_met_06 (SPAdes) (version 2) | ecosystem: Environmental > Aquatic > Marine > Neritic zone/Coastal water | place: Helgoland, sampling...
GAGCTGGATAGTTTCTTAAAGAATATCAGACATAACGTGGACAGGGTGGTAGAGCAGTTGCCTAGCCATCAGCAGTTTATTGCCAGCTACTGCCAGGCTGAAGTTATGTAGGCTGCATTTTATTTTAATCCAGCCAGCAAAAACTGTCTTAACTGGTCTACCTGCTCTGAATTCATATCTGTTACCAGATCCTCAAACTCCTCTGGCAGTGGCATCCCAGGGTCAGCCTTGGTCTTAAATACATAGTACTCAAAGAACCATCTCCAGGCTTCGCGCTTTTCCTTACTGAGATTGCTCATACTCATCATGCTGTGCATAAGGCTATCATTTGGAGATAGCCCTGTACTAGTTACGCCACCCCACCAGTAATTAATTAATACGTTTATCCTATCTAGAGACTCAACTCCATGCCACCATAAGGCAGGGATAAAGATACCATCGCCAGGTTGAAGGGTCGCCTGCTGAGCGTTTTTTTCAGCCTCTATAAAATTGGGATAACGATCTAAGTCAGGATTATCTATATCCACCAAGCTCACCGGAACACCACCAGGTGTGAATAGCATTGGCCCTGGATATAGATTGTTAATCTGTTCTGGCGGAAAGAGGGTGAATTTGCGCTGACCAGCTACCACGCAAGCCAGATTGTCATGGGCATCATAATGGGGTGCCACGATGGCACGATTACCCAACCACATGGTGGGGCCAATGGATTTATCCAGCAATGGCTGCTGGTTTTGCTGCTCAAAGTCTGGCATTACCAAATCCACTGGTATGGCCTGTAGAGCGATGGCGTGGGGGTTGGGGTCATGCTGTATGCGGAGCAGTCGGTCCAGGCCAATGCCCAAAGTCACCTGAGCTTTTTGAAAGTTTAAGGCCTTTAAATCTGGCTGATAAAAGAATCGGCCTTTAATAGCTGGGTCGCCCACCAGGGCTGAAACGACTTTTTCGCTGTCGTGCTTTTTCAGGTAGTCGACTATAGCTTCGGGGGACTGAGCCCCAGCTTTTACCGCGGGCCAATGGCCTACGATTGATTTGATATGGGCAGGCTGGTTTAGAGGAATTATCTCCCCATGGAACTGATCATAATCGACCTCTTCCCAGACTCTAATTGCCTGCACCCTTTATCCCCTAACCTTGTTTAATGTTGCTGGAATTATCGCAGAAACCTGTAGATAAGAACATTGGCGCTGTACCCTTAAACAGAGGTTACAAATTAAAACGCACTTCGGTGGCCACCAGCACCTCAAAACATTGATCGCAGCGTACCTTGGCTTGCATGGGGTTGCCACAGGGCTTGTGCATCAGCAGCATGGGATCGCCGGCCTCCGTGCGACAGTATTTATTGCCCCAGCTTAAAAGGGTCACAAAGTAGGGGAATAGGTCCCGGCCCTTATCAGTGAGCTGATATTCGTAGCGCAATGGACTCTGCTGATAGGGCTGCTGAGAGAACACTCCCTCATTTACCAGTCGCTTTAATCGGTCGGCAAGAATATTGGTGGCTACGGGCAACTCCTGATTAAACTCATCAAAGCGTTTTAAACCATGAAAAGCCAGGGCCACCAGATTGGCGGTCCAGCGGTCGCCCAGCAGGTTTATCAGGTTATTGTAGACGGTCTTGCTGCTGCTTTGGGCGGCTGTGGCTGAGCGGCGGCGGGTCTTGGTTGCGCGCTGATCTGTACCTGCACCTGGCCCTGGCTTAAAACTAATATCACGGGAATCGACGGTCTTATCGCAGTGACCGCATTGCATCATCGGCCAAAACGGTTTGCCGCAGCGGTTATGGATAAGTTCGACCCTATCCAGCGCAGGGCTGCTAAAGTGAGTGCGTTCCCAGACCATCGCCATCAGGCCATTTTGGTAGAGTTCGATGGATTTTTTGGTCAGATGATAAACCGGATGGCGGGCGGTGGTGTCTTTGCGCAGGCAGTCGATTGTCTGAAGCCAGTTTAGGCGATCGGTCAGCACCCCTTTGGAGGCTCCGGTGCCTATCAGCATGCCGGTAAAGGTATTTACGCCCCAGAATACCTCTTGCAGAATTAGCAGGCACCATTTGTCGCCTATCTGGTCCAGGGCCCGATTGATTGAACTGGCTCTGGTACTAAAGCTATTGATATTGGCTTTCAACGAGTCCCTTCCTATTACTTTTTTCCCGTCGCTGTTATTTCCAGAGATCTTCGCCGCGGCTCCACCAGGCGTGAAACCCCAGAGGTACGCGCTGGGGCATTTTGATTCTGGCTATAGGGCCCTGGCCAATATCCTGAGCATCAAATATTTGCAGCTGGGAGGTCCAGTCATTGCTATCGGTCACCAGTGACATAATATAGCCATGGTCTTCGGCACTCTCTCGGTTGGCGCCTTTAACCGGAGCAAAGGGCGTTTCGCTGCCATACACGCCTTCGCCATAGTTCCACTCATCATACTGGCCGGTATCATTGTTGTACTTAACCAGGCCGTTAAAGCGCAAGGTGTGGCCGCCTTCTTCGAGCAGGGGAATTCGCTGGTGGTAGGCATATTTGCCCTTGGTACCCTGGTAAATCTGATTTACTTTATTGAACTCTGTGTTCATATCGCAGATATCACCCTCACGCACCTCGCCGGTGACCAGATTAAAGCGCCAGCGGTAGTTATTGGCCTCTAAGCGCATATAGGCAAGCATATGGGACAGCGCGCCCTCATCGTTTGAAGCATTGGGCATGGGGTTGGTGGAGCGGCAGCCATCCATGGTGATCCAGTCGCCGTCTTCCCAGCAGTTGGATACATGCAAAATAAAACAGGGCTCGCAATCAAACCAGCGGATATAACTGGACTGGCCGTAGCGAGGGATTATGCCAAAGCGGGCCGGTATATCCTGATGAAATTTCAGCACGCGCATGTTGTGATTGCGCAGCACATCAATATTATGGAAAAACGGCAGATCATGGAGAATGGTGTAGTTGGTGGTAAAGCCCAAATCATGGGGCAGGCGCGGGCCTGGTATTTCAATCTCGACCTCTTGGCGCAAAGTGCCATCTGGGTTGGCCACACCATAGGTCATAAATGGTGCCTCGTCGCCATAATCCATAAATAGTAGTTCACCTGTGTTCCAGTCCACATGGCTATGGGCTGACATTTTGCGTCTGGTGCGGCCCTCTAGATCAAACACGCCCTTGTTCTCCAAGGTCAGCGGATTCATGCTGTAGGGAATGCCTGCGTTATACCAGGTGGGTAGCAGTTGGCCATTAAACAGAATCACATCAGTATTGCCGGTGTCCTTGATCGGGGAGTCTGGCAGGGAAAAATCAAAGGGCCCCATCACGCCGGGCCAGACTGCCTGGTTTTCTGCCAGCTCGCGCTGCAGCGCATAGGTATGGATATAGCTATTGCGATAGGAGGCTTTGCCATCGCGAATATAGACCGCATGCACCATGCCGTCGCCGTCGAAGGGATGGTAGAGATTCTTCGGTTTAAACACCGGATTTGGGCCATTGCGATAATAGGCGCCAAACAGATCTTCCGGCAGCTCGCCGATTACTTCCAGTTCACTAACTTCAATTTCATCTGTGGTGGGGGCATAGGCGCCGTGTAGATAGGGGTTGTCTAGCTCATAGATCCAGTCTTGAGTATTGTCGAACAGTGGCGCTGATCCAATACATTTCTCGGTGACTTCAAAGGTGCTGCTGCTCATGGTCTGATCCCCTGGGGTTTAGCCGCGCGGCCTGTTATTTTTATAGGTCTAATTATGCAAGTATATGAGATTCAATGGTTACAGGGCAACTACTCGGTTGCCAGCCGGTTGGCAGCAGGTTAATATCTAGGCAACTATAAAAAATAATAACGCTGTCAAAGCGGGTTTTCTCAATGTCATTAAGCGAGCTGCGTCTGCCTGTTATTCAGGCACCATTGTTCCTACTATCTGGCCCCGAGATGGTGATCGCCAGTTGTCGCGCCGGGATTGTGGGTTCATTTCCCAGCCCCAATGCGCGCACCCCTGAGATTCTCGAAGACTGGCTGATTGAGATTACCAGCGCTCTCAAAGGTACGAGCAGGGCAGCGCCCTGGGCGATTAATCTGGTGATGCACAGATCCAACCCCCGCCGGCATGCCGATCTAGAGTTGGCAGTCAAATATCAAGCACCACTAGTGATCACCGCCCTGGGCAGTCCGGAAGAGGCGGTGGAGGCGGTGCATGGCTATGGGGGCAAGATTTACGCGGATGTCAACAGCGTGGAATTTGCCCGCCGTGCCGCGGCCACGGGTGTGGATGGTCTAGCCCTTATTTGCGCCGGTGCTGGGGGCCATACTGGGCAGATCTCACCCTTTGCCTTTGTGGAAGAGGTGCGCCAGTTTTTTGAAGGCGAGATTATTCTGTCGGGTGCGGTCAGTAATGGCCGAGCTATTTATGCGGCGGAAGTGCTTGGGGCTGATTATGTGTATATGGGCACTAGATTTATTCCCAGCCATGAATGCCTGGCCGCTGATGACTATAAGCAGATGGTGGTAGATGCGTCCGCTGGAGATATTGTCACCTCAGACTCAGTGACTGGGGTTAAGGCCAACTGGCTTAAAAACAGCCTGCTCAATGCAGGCTATGACCTGAAAAATATGCCCCCCGCAGGGGATATTAATTTTCTCGAGGCCGCCGGTGATGTAAAGCGCTGGCGCGATATTTGGGCTGCTGGTCAGGCTGTGGGTTCCATTACTCAACAGCAGTCTATTAAAGACATTGTCGATCAATTGGAACAGGAATATCTTTCGGTAAAGGGGGTTGAATAATGATTACATCATCTGCACAGCGTATTGCAGACTATCGGGAGCGGGGCTGGTGGGGCGATCTCAGTCTCCATGGCATGCTGCGACAACATGCCCAGCAGCATCCAGATTTATTGGCGGTGGCCGATCAACCCAACCGCGAAGACCTTACCGGAGACGCACCCTACCGACTATCCTTTGCAGAGCTTAATCATGCCAGCGATAATTTGGCCTCACAGCTATTGCAGGCCGGGATAAAAAGTGGCGATGCTATTTTGGTACAACTGCCCAATATCGCCGAGCTGGTGATGGCCTATTTGGCTGCCAGCAAGCTGGGGGTCATTATTTCTCCTGCAGCTGTGCAGTACGGCGCCCATGAGTTACAGCATATTTGCACCACCATTAATCCTTCGGCAATGCTAACTATAGAGCAGTTTAATGGCCTGCCTCTGGCCGCCAATGCCCGGCAGCATCTGCCGGAAACTGCACAACTGTTAGTGTTTGGCTCGGAGATCAGTGTTGATGCCACTAGCTATAGCGAGGTGCAAGAGCAGCTTGCAGACTATGAGGCAAGCCATCCTGTCAGCGCTGATGATATTTTAACCATCTGTTGGACCTCGGGAACAACAGGCACACCCAAAGGCGTGCCCCGCAGTCACAATATGTGGTTTGCCACCTCCCGTTGCTGTGTAGAGGCAGCAGACTATAAGTTGGGTGATCGCTTTCTCAATATTTTCCCCATGGTCAATATGGGTTCGGTGGGGGCTTTTCTCTACCCATCCATGTTAGTGGGCTGCAGTATTATTTTGCATCACCCTCTGGACCCGGGCTTGTTTTTAACCCAGCTGCAGGAGGAAAAAATAACCTTTACTGTGGCCCCGCCTGCGGTGCTAAATCAGCTGGCAAAAAATGAGGCTATGTGGAATCAGTTTAATTTTTCTGAGCTGCGCTCCATTGGCTCGGGTTCGGCACCACTGGCTCCTTGGATGATTGAGACCTTTGGCCAGAAGTATGGTGTAGAGGTGATTAACTTCTATGGCTCCAATGAGGGCATTAGTCTTTTTTGTACCCCCCAACATGCCGCCGATGCCACAGAGCGCGCCACCATGTTTCCCCGGGTTGGAGCTGGCATAGAGGCTTGGGATTCCGAGGTCAACGCCATTGTCCGCAGCAAGGTAGTGGATGTAGATACTGGCGAAGAAATTACCGAGGCCGGTAAAGTTGGCGAATTATTGTTTGACGGTGCTACGGTGTTTGACGGCTATCTGGGCACGGACAATGCCGAAGTATTTACCGAGGATGGCTTTTTCCGCACCGGTGATCTGGTGGAATTATGTGCCGGGAATGGAACTGCGGATGGAGCTAAAGATAGCGCAGTGCCGCCCAACTTTTATCGCATTGCCGGTCGCTGCAAAGATATTATCAATCGTGGCGGTATGAAAATCTCGCCCATGGAAATCGATATTTTGCTGGAGGGTTTGCCCAATTCAGCCGAGGTGGCTGTGTGTGCCTACGCCGATGAGCGACTGGGGGAAAAGATATGTGCCTGTGTGGTAGTTGCACCGGATACTGAGCCCCCCAGCCTGGAGCTTATTGCTGAGTACCTGAGTGGGCAGGGCATCGCCAAATTTAAGCTACCCGAGCGCCTAGAGCTATTTACTGCCTTGCCGCGCAACCCGCTGGGCAAGGTGCAGCGGTTTCTGTTGCAGGATGCGGTGGAGCAACGAATTAAGGAGATAGGATAATGAGTGCACCTGTTTATGTGTTGGGCGGCGCGCAAACTGATTTTGCCCGCAACTGGGCGCGGGAAGGGCTGAGTATCTACGATATGTTCCGCGAGACATTGGATAGCGCCCTAACTAAAACCGGTATCAGCCCAGAGCAAATTGAAGTGGGCCATGTGGGCAATTTTGTCGGTGACCTATTTACCGGTCAGGGATTAATTGGCGGTTTTTTTGCCGAAGCCTATCCCGAGTTGGCCTCTATACCCACCAGTCGCCATGAAGCAGCCTGTGCTTCAGGCTCCATTGCGCTGCTCAGTGCCATGCGCGATATAGAAGCCGGCCACTATGACCTGGCCTCTGTGCTGGGGCTAGAATTTATGCGTAATGTGGACGGTCGGACGGGCGCCGAATATCTGGGTGCCGCCACCTGGAAAGGTATGGAAGCGACCTATTGCGATTTCCCGTGGCCCTATATGTTTAATCAAATTATTGATGAATATGATGCCCGCCATGGTATTGATTGCGACCACTTAAAAACCATCGCCAAAATTAATTTTGATAATGGCCGTCGCAATCCCAATGCCCAGTCGAGAAACTGGCAGTTTCAACCCCAGAGTTACACCGATGATGACCAGTACAACCCGGTGATCGAGGGTCGGGTGCGCAAAATGGACTGCGGGCAGATTACCGATGGTGCCGCCTGTGTCTTTCTGGCCAGCGAAAAAGCTGCCCGGGACTATGCCGCCGAAAACGGTCTAAAGCTTGAGGATATTCCGCGTATCAAAGGCTGGGGGCACCGCTCCGCGCCAATTAGTCTGGATAGCAAGCTGGCGCTGAGCGCCGGCAACCCCATGCTATTTCCCCATGTTAAACAGATTATGACCGATGCCCTGGGACGTGCAGGCTTTGCCGATGTAACAGATCTGGACGGTTTAGAAACCCATGACTGCTTTACTATCACAGAGTATATGGCTATAGACCATATTGGATTAACCGCGCCCGGGGAGAGCTGGAAGGCGATTGCCGAGGGCCGTATTAGCATGGACGGAGATTTTCCCATCAATGCCAGTGGCGGCCTGATCGGGCTGGGGCATCCTGTGGGTGCCACAGGTATTCGCATGTTGCTGGACTGCGCCAACCAGGTGACTGGCCGCGCTGGGCCATACCAGATTAAAAACGCAGAAAATATGGCCACTTTTAATTTGGGGGGCAGCACTACCACCTGTGTCAGCCTGATACTGGGTGTTAACTAGTGCAGCCAGCGCTAATCTATGAGGCTATTCGCACTCCCCGAGGGCGAGCGCGATCCGATGGTGGCCTGGCAGATATTAGCGCCTTTGAATTATTAAAAAGCCTCTTTGATGCATTGGAACAGCGCACTGCTTTGGATAAAAACAGCGTTGAAGATCTGGTGTTGGGCTGTGTTACGCAGATGGGTGAGCAGGGAGGCAATATTGCCAAGACTTCATTGCTCTATGCGGGTTGGCCAGATGCTATTCCAGGCATGACCATCAACCGCTTTTGCTCTTCGGGGCTGGATGCGGTGAATATTGCCGCCATGAAAATCAATACGGGCCAGGCGAGTTGTACCCTAGCTGGGGGGATTGAAATGATGTCCCGTGTTCCCATGCTATCCGATCAGGCGTCTATGTTTGCCGATGGGGCGCTGGCGCTGGATAACCGTATGCTAATGATGGGCAGTGGTGCAGATCTGATTGCTTCGCTGAATAATATCAGTCGCCAGCAGGTGGATCAGATTGCACTGCAAAGCCAGCGGCGCGCAGCTCTGGCTCGCAACCAAGGATATTTTAAATCTATTATTCCAGTGTATAACCCAGTCAAAGATTGCTGGGTGAATGAGGATGAGTGCATTCGCCCAGAACTTGGCCCAGAGGATCTGGCTCAGCTAAAACCCTATTTTGCTGAGTTGGGAGCCACTGGGGTGGATGCTCTGCAACTGACTGAGCATCCCAGCCTGCAGGCAATTTCCCATGTGCATACGGCGGGCAATTCTCCAGCAATGGCAGATGCTGCCTCTCTGGTATTGTTGGGTGATAAGTCACTTCAGGGGCAGGGCTTGGTGCCCCGCGCCCGAATTCTGGCTGCCACCACTCTGTGTAATGATCCGCTGCAGGTGGTTTCCGGCTGCGCCGCCGCCACTGCAAAACTTCTGTTAGATCAGGGTTTGACCAGTGCTGATATAGATCTGTTTGAGCTTCATGAGGCTTTTGCCGCTACCAGTATTAAATGCCAGCGGGACCTGGATATAGGGGCAGACAGGCTAAATGTTAATGGTGGGGTGATTGCTCTGGGGCACCCTATGGGCGCCACTGGCGGAATTATGCTGGGCATGCTGATTGATGAACTTGAGCGGCGAGACCTGCAGACAGGCGTGGTGGCTACCAGCGGTGCGGCCGGTATTGGCACCGCACTGCTGATCGAACGAATTTAAGCTCTACCCACTTAACCTCTGACAAGTGGTCTGGTTAAGCAGGTGGGCCCACCTTCCCCTTGGCGGCTTATCTCCATGCCCCTATAGGTGGTTACATGGCATCCCGCCGCTTCCAGCCGCATTTTAACGCCGGGCAAATTCTCCAGCATAATGGCGCGGCGCGGGGCAACAGCCAGCACATTGCAGCCCATAATAAGGTATTCCTCCTCCGGCACATCAACAAAGCCAATGCCCAGTGTCTCAAGCCACTGGATAAAGCTGGCGGGCATAAAGGGCCTGTATATCAGGGCTAAATCCTGATCTATGGGTGAGATTATCGACATAAGATGCAGCACATCGTCTGGATGATCAGGTGCGGGCAACTCCACCTCATGCAGTTCAACATCCGGGCCCAGCAGCTCTTTGAGCTGTCTTATGCCCTCGGCATTGGTGCGCGGGCCAAGCCCTACTGCAGCATGATGTCTATCCAGCCAGATAAAGTCACCGCCCTCCAACGTGCCTGGCGCGCATATTTCTCCTGCGACTCTGTGCCCCGCAGCTTGATAGGCAGCGGCATTTGCCCTGGCTTCTGGGGTGCGACTGGCGCGGCCCATATTGCACAGAATTAAACCATTGGGGCTAATTAGAATACTGTCTCTGGTATAAATACTGTCGATAGTCAGTTTATCTGCGGACTCCAGATCAATCAGCTGTGCTCCAGTGCTGACCAGCAATTGTCGGAAGTCAGCGTATTCCACTAGTGCTTGTTCTATCTGTGGTTTGTTATGAAAGCGCAGCGGGCGCCACTCCTGCTCCAATTTGGCATCGCTAACAAAAGCATTGGCAGCACTGCGGATAGCAACCTGACTGAGTGCCGAGTATTCATCAAAATTGGCCATGGTTTTTCTCTTATTATTTTTTGACTAGTGCGTAGATTGGCATACCCATAAGGATAAGCATAAAGGAATAAAAAACGATCTCCCAGCCTGCGCCGTAAATGGCAAAAAACGCATAGGTGAAAGTCGCTATAGATAGGCCAATGGCGCGGGTGCGCTCAGGGCCGGGCTGATCAGATTTTAAAAAGTAAAACTCTGCAACTGCACAGAAGGCATAGGCCATCAATGTAGACAGGGTAGACAGCATAGCCATAAAGGTAAACGCGGCCACCAGTCCTTTGGTGTAGTTGAGAGTTAACAGTGCACTGATAAACAATCCAGACACAATATAGGCAAATTGTGGCGTACCACTGTCACTCAGGCGTTTAAACTGCTCTGGCAGTAGATTGTCTTTAGCAGCAGCCAGTGCCACATTACCAGCGGTCAATGTGTTGGCATTGAGAGAGCCCAGGGTTGATACCAGGGCACCCAGGGTAATCAGAGCAGCGCCTGCTGGCCCCATAACTTTACTGGCGGCCAGCGCAAAAGGTGCAGTTGAATTCATTAATTCGTCTGCCGGAACCAGCAGCGCAACCGCCATACTGACCAGTAGATAGATTGTCAGTATGCTGAGTACTGCAGCCACCAACACACGGGGAATGGTTTTTTCCGGTTCGACCATATTGTCTGCAGGCACAGTAGCTGTCTCTATGCCCACAAAGGACCACATCACCAGAGTGGTCACTGTGGCCAACAGGGCTGCCGGATGAAGGTCGGTGGGATTGACCTCGGGCAGATTAGCGGGCTCCATAAAGCTAAAGCCGAGAATAATCATAAATAACAGAGGCAGTATTTTTATCAGGGTAGATACCAGCTGAAAACGACTACTGCTCTCTAAGCTGCGCACATTAAGCATCACAATAGACCATATCAGCGCCAGTGCGCAGAGCAGAGACAGTATTCTGGAGTCGGTGATCTGGGGCACAAACACGCCAAGATAGCCTACAAAGGCAATGGCGATGCCTGAGACTGCAGCTATACAGGCGATCCAGTAGGTCCAGGCAATCAGGAACCCGGCAAAACTCCCCAGCCCTGCTTGCACATAGGCATAGGGCCCGCCAATTTTTGGAATGCGCCGCACCAGGCGCGACAGGGATAGGGCCACCAGTAAGGTGCCACCACCGGCTATCAACCAGCCGGCCAACCCGAGCATGCCATAGGGTGCCAGCAATGTGGGCATCATAAACACGCCAGAACCAATGGCACAGCCTACAGCTATAGACCAGCCCCGCCAGAAGCCGATTTCTTTGTGGGCACTGGGATTTTTATTATTATTTTCCATTATTTCCCCCTAGCAGCCTGCACGTTAACAGGGAACCCTTATATTGACTAGAGGAAGTTGAGCATTGAGTGAGAGCTTGAATCTCATCAGTGATCGGGTTAATTTAACCACTGGGTATCAATAATCATAAGAGTTTTGGACATCTACCTGATGTCCAGTTGGGGGTCATCAATGAGAATCTACGGGGCAATAGCAGCTCTATCCGTCGTCACATCCTGTGGCGGAGGCGGTGGAGGCAATAATATTACAGTGCCTGTGGCCGCAGCGATTGGAGGGGGTTCCACAGCTACCACTCCATCCTCAGGCTGGATTGAGGGTCAGTATGACTCAGCTCGCAGTCTCGAAGGGTTTTGTGCAAACCCCAGGGCAGATTCTGCCTACGGTGATCGGGTTGGCAGCATCACCGACGAAAATTTCTGGATTAGATCCTATAGCAATGACACTTATCTCTGGTACAGAGAGCTCGATGATATTGACCCGGGAACTATAGACAGTACGGGCCAATACTTTGAGTTGATGAAAACCGATGCGCTGACCGAGACTGGAAATCCCAAAGATCAATTCCACTTTACCTATGATACCGAGGAGTGGGAGCTATTATCCCAGTCTGGAATTTCTGCCGGTTATGGCTGGGAGTTAGCTTTTGTAAGCACCTCGCCGCCGCGCAGTCTGGTAGTTGCATTTAATGAACCCAACACAGCTGCATCGGATAATAATGTTAGTCGCGGTGCCGTGATTGTATCGGTCGATGGTGCGGCGGTTGAGGATGGCTCTGCCGATACTCTTAATGCAGGCTTATTTCCCTCCGAACTGGGCGAGTCCCATACTTTTGTGGTCAGAGATCTAGGCGCCACTGAGACAAGAACTGTGGTGATGGAGAGTATGGAGATCACCAGCCAGCCAGTGAAGAATGTAAAAACAGTTGATCACAATGGAACCAAGGTAGGTTATCTGACTTTTAATTCCCATATTGCTACTGCAGAGCAGCAACTGATCACGGCAGTCAATCAGTTAAAGCAAGCCAATATTGATGAGCTGGTGGTGGATCTGCGTTACAACGGTGGTGGCTATCTTGATATAGCTGCGGAGTTAGCTTCTATGGTAGCCGGCGAGGCAGCCTCTGGGCGCATATTCGAAGAGACCACATTTAACGATAAGTATCCCTCGGTCAACCCGATTACCGGGCGCAATCTGGCGCCGACCTATTTCCCTTCAACCGCAGCTGGATTTTCGGCTGAGGAGGGCAGCCCACTACCCAAGCTCAATATGTCACGGGTTTTTGTGTTGGCCAGTGGTGGCACAGCTTCCGCCAGTGAAGCCTTTATCAATGGCCTGCGGGGCATTGATGTGGAAGTGATTCTGATTGGTGCCAACACCAGAGGTAAACCCTATGGCTTTTACGGTATAGATAACTGCAGCACCACCTATTTCACCATTCAGTTTAAAGGTTCTAATGCCAAAGGCTTTGGAGAATACTCCGATGGATTTATTCCAGTGGATAGCGACGACATGTCCGCCGCTAATGTGCGTGGTTGCCTAGTAGAGGATGATCTGCAACATGCTCTGGGTGATCCTGAAGAGGCCAGATTTGCCGCGGCGCTAACCTTTATGGATACAGGCAGTTGCCCTGAGGACAGCGCAGCTAGTAGTGCAAAATCTGCCACTAGTGGCGCGCAAAAAGTTTATGGGTCTGCCGATGGTGACATACAGCAGCCAGGATTTCCTGGCCGAATCCTGAGGAGTACCAGACCATGACTCAGCCTAGATTTTGGCGGCGCGCAATACAGTCCTGGTGGCTGCGCAGCCTAATATTAGTCGGTGCTCTGGGGGCTGTAATTATTCCCCAGAGCGGCTCTGCTCCCCTGCCTGAC
>Ga0209223_10004357_pt1 | contig 12967 bp, 10 predicted proteins | sample COG_06_FD_184750 | JGI IMG/M metagenome (GOLD analysis project Ga0209223, IMG submission 184750) | Pelagic Microbial community sample from North Sea - COGITO 998_met_06 (SPAdes) (version 2) | ecosystem: Environmental > Aquatic > Marine > Neritic zone/Coastal water | place: Helgoland, sampling...
ATTTTTCATTTAATTGTATATCATCACGGGTTGTTTGAATACAATCAACCGAAGATTCTTTAATGATGTTTTTAATTTTATTACTAATTATATTTTTCTTTTCCATGATATCAAAAAGTATTTGATCAATTGACCGACCTTTTGTTTCTTTTTTCATTGAAATAATCTTTTGAATTGTTTTGTAAACTGATTTATGATCTGCGACTAATTTTTGTTTAATATTCGCTGTAAAATCTATTTCATCAACTTCGGGCCAATTTAATTCTTTCATAGACATAAATATTTCATCGGGTGTATTTCCATCAGGTAACATAGCTAAATATAAATATTGTTCAACGTTTCTTTCTCCTTCCGGAAGTTCAACATGAGATCTCATACGAATCGCACGACCCAATACTTGATCAACCCGAATAAAATTCCAAAATGGTTCCATAATATGAACTTGTCTTACACAAGTTAAAGAAATACCTTCAGCACCACTGCTTGAGATCAAAATAATATGAATATATTCACCTCTTAAATTTTCGGGATGATTAAATGATTCTTTATTTATCTTCCTTTGTTCTTGAGACTCTTTACCTGTAATAAATGTATATCTCTTTTTTTTATCATTTGTTGAAACCAATTTATTGATGTCTTTTTTATCAGAATCATATTTTTCATAACCATTTGTCATTAATATTCTTTCAAATGCATCAGATCCATATCCACTATGTCTAAAGTCACTATAGTATAATATTTTACCGGTAGGATTATCTTCCCCATCTACAAATTTACTAATATTTGTTAAGATCTCGTAGAATTTAGGCGAATATAACTTTAATGTTTTATTTGTTGAAAAATGACCATTTTTCGCCATGCTTTCATATACTTTTATTTTTTTCTCGTCATCTTTTTCAGCTCTAAATGAATCATCTTCGTAAACAATATTACTATTTTGTCTTATAAAAATATTGTAAGTTTCATTTTCTTTATCATTATACATATTTTTCCTTCTTATCTGTTGAATTTTTTTCATCTTTTCTCGCGTGTATTCGTATTCATAAGCACCCCATTGAATGGATGTCATATAACAAGGAATAATATTGATGTTATTAATAATACTGTAATTTGAATACAGGGGTAATATCTTCGGTTCAACAACTTCTGGCATATTTACAATTGATGAACGATCAATTGGATAATAAGATGTTAATCCAAGTAACATTCTTCTTAGCAATACTTGTTTTTTATCTGGTATGTTGAACATATCATCAAAGAAATATTCCATAAAATTTTCATTATCAGATAAATCTAAAAGTTTATCATTTTCATAAATATCAAATAATTTCTGTGAACGGTTAAATACAAGATCAATTTCATTATCAAATGTCATTCTTTTACCTGATTTTAATTTTTCAATTGATGAAATATCATCTATATCTTGTTTAGATGGAGTGATATCTTTTTGTTCAAAGACTTGAATCAATCCTTCATTAATTTCATCAAAAAATTGTTTTAATGTATGGTCATTATATTTAATTGTTTTTATTTTATCATCTTCCAAAATAGACTCAAAATTAGCCTTATTTTTTGTAAACGAAATTATCAATTTACCTTTACTCTTTTTCACGTGTAACTGTTCAATACTTGAATTTTCTTTGTAAAAGATATCTCTTAATTCTTTTTGAACATCTATTTCATCTCTGTCAGAACGTACCGAAAAATTATAAATATGAATAATACCTCGTAACATATTATATAAGATAGCTATCTCAGCTGGTTTATTAATAACCGGTGTTCCGGATAAAAAGATAAGTTTTACATCTTCACTATTAACAATCCAATTGTAGAATACATTTGCGGGAGCGCTTCCATTAATAATTTGATTGACAAAATTATGAACTTCGTCAATAATTATTACATTATCTTTAAAAGGTGATAAGATAGATAAATTTTTCTTATTTGAGATATATTTCTCGGCTAGATCTTGTGCTAATTTTTGGGTTGGTGTTGGATTCTTTTTAAATTTAGGATTATCATAATTTATCTTATGAACTTCAGGGAAACCATTCCAATGAATAAAATTATACTTCAATTGAATTAATAAATTAATCTCTTCTTCAATAAACATTTTTTGTTCTTCTGTAAGTTTATTGACTTTTCCATTAAATGATTCTCCTTGTTTTAAAATCGCATCACCTGTATATGTATATATTTCTCTATTTTCTTGAGAAATATTTTGACTTTGTAAGAATATACCTTTAATTGAATTAATTTTTTTCATAATTGATTTCATTTTGTCATCATAATCTGAGTTTTCTTCAATATTTTTCTTAAGTTTCCGTTTTACATTATTGAAAATTTTAGTGATTACTTTTTCTTCAATACCATATGTATTGCTTAACATTCTTCTTAATTTAAGATCATCTTTAATCTCTTTTTCGGAATAAAAAATCCAATTATTTTTCTTAACATTAAAAAGAGTATCTCCCCAAGTCTTGACTTCATTCACATAATTTGTTTCAAGGGATGCTGGTAAAATAGTATAAATTGACATATCTTTTGAAAGTCCTTCTGATGTAACAACTGATGTAGCTGTCTTACCAGTACCTAAGCCATGATAAACTAATAATCCTCTAAAGGGTGTTTCTATTGAAAGATATTGTTTGACGAAAAACTGATAAATTTTAATATTATTGATTTGTTCTTTATTTTCTTTATGTACTTCAAGTTGTTCTTTATAAAAAACATCATTGATCCAACTGATAAATGCTTTTCTTTGAGGAATGATTGAACGATATACACTATCAATTGTTTTGATTCCATCCTCTTTTTCTATTTCTTCAATATCTTCATCACTTGGTGGTGGGGATCCAGGCGCATATGTTGGACCATCTTCATCTTCAGACTGCTCCACTTGTTCATCGTCATCTTCATAATCATATGGAAATTCTTCTTTTAATTTTTGAAGTTTTTCTTCGTTTGACCATTCAGGATAAATCCATTTCATTTTCGCATATTTTTTAGGATCTTTCTTTTTAATATCAACTATCACTTTAAAAAATTTGTATATTTTTACATCTAACACTTCTACTTCTTGACCTTTAAATTTACCTTTTCTTAAAGATTTTAAATCTTCTAAATTAAGATTTGTGATATCTCCGTCAAAGTATTTTAAAAGATAGATATATTCTTTATCCTTAATTTCAAAATTTTTCATAAATATATATATTATCGTATATATTATTTATGTCAATACATTAAAATGGATTAGTGCTTTTCTTGAAACATCTTGTTCTGCCTTTTTCTTACTTTTACCAACACCTTCAATAATCATTTTATCGTCCTTGAATATTTTTGATGTAAAATTACCTTCTTCATTTTTCATAGTTTGATACTTGGGATAAATATGAAAAGCTTGCTGAAAATATCTTGATATTTGATCTTTATAATTGTTATCAGTTAATAGTATTTCTGTGAAATCAAGATATTTTTCAATTACATTAATTAAGAATTTTTCAACTGTTTGATAATCGGTATCTAGATACATCGCCCCAAGAAATGATTCAAAAACATCTTCTAAAATGTTTAAATTCTCTCTACCATTACAACTATCTTCCTGATACTTTGAGATTACTAAATGTTCTTGAAAATCTAAACATTTTGAAAGTTTAGATAATGTTTCACCACAAACAATACGAATCTTAAATTTTGTTAAAAAGCCTTCATTTTGTTTATGTATTTCATAATAGCGTTTATAGATATAAGATGCGACAATACTACCCAATATAGAATCGCCTAGAAATTCCATTGTTTCATATGATATTTCTTGTAGAGGTAAGCAAGGTGCTCCAGGATATTGAAAATCAGAATATTCCGATAACTTACAATATGATTTATGAATAAAAGCAGTTTGATAATATTGAATATTATTAATGTTAAAATCATTAATATTAAGTGATTTCATAATATTAATGATGTCATTTTGAGTGATGAGTTTATTATTAGGATTATAAGGATCTTTCTTAAAAATATCGTGTTTTTCCATTTTATATATTAGTTATTATTTTTATCTTTAAATTTATTTTCAATTTTTACTAAAATAATTTATTGAGCTGATACTCCAACAGGTGCTGAACCAGGTGGTGCTTTATTACATGTGCTATCATCGCTTAGTGGTTTTCTCATTAAATCAGTATCAATTGTTGTGTTCATCCAAGGGCTTACCTGCATTCTTGGATTTGGTGGTTCAGCCCTTAAGTTGAGATTCGCATTTCTTAGACTTTGACCAACGGTATTTACACCAATGTGGAAACCAGCATCTAAAAAGTTAACACCCTTCAAAATACCTTCACCAGCATTGGGAACACTTTCAGAGAAATTCTGAATAGCATCAGCTTCACCTTCTGGTAATAAGTCTGCCGGTTTTAGGGTATTCTGTGGGTAGCACGAAGAAGGAACCGTTTGAATACCCTGAACAGGCTGATTTACTTCATCACCCTGTGGTTCGCTTGGAAATACTTGCTGCATCGCAGGTCCTTCAGAATTAACTTGTCCATTTCCAGGTGGACCAGGCGAAGGTGGTGCACCCATTTGAGGAGAGGGTTGACCAGGGGTTGGCATTTCAGGTGGAACGACAGCGGGTGCTGTTCGAACAACCTGTGGTTCAGATGGCGCTGTAAGAGACGGCTCAGCTAAAACAGATGGTGGAGCAGCAACAGGGTCAATGACACCTTCTCCTTCAAAACCTTCTACGAAAGGCAATTTAATTCCACAAACATCTTTAAGAACATAAACTCCAACTAATAGAAGAATTCCATAAAGTATTAATTTTTGACAATCCATTTTATATATATATTACATAAAAAAAAAATGAAAATATTTTAATTTTTCAATAATTTTTCCATCTGAATCCTCTTTTTTTCTAATTCTTCTTGATCTTTACTAATTTGTTCTTGAATTAATCTAATTTTTTCCTCTTTTTCTCTTTTTTCTATTTCCTCTTTTTCCTTTTTTTCTAATTCTTCTTTTAATTTTTTCTGCTTTTTTTCTTCATCCGAAACAAATGAATCCAAAATTTCTTCATCAAAAATATTCTCATCATTATTTTCACTATCATCAATCATTGAATATTCAGGAATTATATTGTATTTTGAAAATTCATTTTCTTGAAATACTTTAATTTGTGAAATATAACAATCACAGTAAAAATACTGCTTCAATATCTTTAATCCACGAATATGTAATATCAATACAACATCCATATTTTCTTTTACTTCATCCAAATCAATAAATACTTTTTGTTGATTATAAACTCCACACTGAATTTCATTTTTAATAACAGGTAGTTTAAATCTTAATACTGGATTATTGTCTTTCTTGAATGGTTTAGTAATCCTTTTATACATATCATCAATTACTTCTAATGAAAGATCTTTATTAAACCATCCATTTGAATTACTGACAGTTGTTTTAATATTTTGATCATCCAAACTCAAAAAAAGATCATACATATCAAAACTTCCTTGTGGTATTTCCAAATCCAAATAAGGATTTTTTTTATCTTTAATATCAGATATATTTGTCTTACACTTTAATTTGGGTGTTTGAATATATAATGGACGCAAATTTGTCCCATAACTTAATGATCCAAAGTAAGATGATCCTAACTTCTCAGGCTTAGAATAATTTATCTGATCCAATTCTACCTCATCATATCTACGAATACTCATTTTTATTTATGAAGTAGAAAGTATCTATTATTTATTAACGCAATTTATTGTATCAATATCTTTTTCACTTTCCACTTACAGATAAATCTTTCATTATACTTCCATATTTTATCAATGTAAATGTCACACCTCATCTTACTAAAATTATAAACATTTGATAATGAACAATCTTTATCTTTATTTTGAATTTCAACATCATATTTATTCGCACTAAATGGTATCTTGACTAATAAATTTGGATCATATCGTCCCTTTTTATCATATCTTATTTGAGAATTATATTGTTCAGAATCATCGTCGTCTAAACCCAAATACTCCATTTGTTTCATTTCCAAATTTTGAATAAAATTAAAAAAACTATTCATTTCAGAATTAGTCTTAACATTTGTAAACTGTAATGTCATTTGATTATTTTGACGATTAAATCCAAATGGACAAACCATTACAGGTGTTGTTATATAAATTAAATATTTACCAACCCACATCTCAATATATCCTAAATTTAGAATATCCTTGGGCTTTTCATCATCATCATCTTTTTTTTCATATTCTTTTTTTTTTTGAGTACAATCTTTACAAATGAATTTTTTAAATATAATTGGTTTATTCTCAAATAAATTATGATGATAATTTTTTAAAAAAGAAACATTCCCTCCTTCCATTTATTATAATAATATATTAATAATCTTTAACTAAAGACTTACGTTTAGTCATATTATTCCATATAGATGTACATCCCGATTCTAATGGACCATTGTTTAATTGTCCTGTAATCTGGACACATGATTCTTTTAAAGGTTTATGATAACCAGTTGATATAGATGGTTCACAACTTTGTTTCCATTGTTTCTGTGTAAGACAATTTTGTTGCTTCTTAAGATGTACATTTTGTTTCATATTACTTTGATAAAATTCTGATTCTGAAAAAGGATATATATTTTCAACTAATGCTGGATCCATTTTATTATATTATATATATTAATATAATATATTTTATGAAAACACTTGGAGTATTAATTGAAACTGAAGATGAAGCAGTATCTAGAAAATATTATCAAAAAAATAAAACTTCATTACAATTCTTAAAAGAATATGGAATTTATATGAGTTATATTCCTTATGATTATGCTATTTTCGCAGAAATAAAAAAACAAGGTGAAAAAAATGGTATTAATGTTATCCCTTTATTTGGAAATAGTTTAACACTTGAAGATTGTAATCAATGTGATTCCATCTTTTGTATTTTTGAAGGTGTTTATGCGTTTATGAATGGCGGATACAAACAATATCATAATCATATGGATATTCTTAAAAAAACAAAAGCAAAAGTATTTCCTTCACAAAAAATGCAACAATTTGTAATCAATAAACATCAATACCTTACTTACTTTAAAAAGAAAGGATATGATATCGCTCCAACAAATTTCATTAATCTAGATAAATACAATGTTTCAACAATCATGAATTTTATTCAAAAACATAAGTTTGAAAAAGTTGTCATAAAGCCTGAATTAGGTGCTTTCAAAGAAGGATTTACGATTGTTGAAAATCCAAGTTCACAAAAACTACAAAAATTATTCACAAAATTAAAAAAGAAACAATATAAAAGATTATTATTACAACCTTTCTTAGAAGAATTTAATAAATTTGGTGAAATAAAAACATATTGGATAAATGGAGAACACCTTTATTCTTATAAACAAACATGGGAAAAAGGAGATGGTGTATTTGAATCACAAGAAGCAATTGATCCTGATCTATTAAAAAAATGTCATGAAACAGCAAAAAAATTATTAAATGATATCTCAAAAGATCACGAAAAATTAATTCAATGTAGAGTTGATTTTGCCTGTTGTATTGATAATACAAACATCTGTAGAGATTACTTTATCAATGAAATTGAAATTTGTCCTACAATTCCAGAACAAGAATCAAGGGGTCACGGTTATGTTCCTTTGGCACAAGCTGTTCTTAAAGCTTGCGTTTAGATTTCTTTCTTTTCTTTCTTGTATTTTTCTTCCTTTTACTAGTTCTTCTTTTTCTAGTAGATTTTTTCTTTGTAGATTTTCTTTTCGTTCTAGTTTTCTTTGTTCTAGTTTTTCTTTTCTTTTTATATGATCTTTTCTTTGTTCTAGATTTCCTTTTCTTTTTCGCGCCACCACCTTGACCAGGAACAGCAGAAGCAGGCGCGGAAGCAGCCAGCACTTCATTTAAATTATTCTTAATTTGTTCTTTAAATTTTGTTGTGTGTCCAAAGATATTATCAATTAAATATCCAATTATTATTTTTTTTTTGGTGGGATCATCAGCAGCAGGTAATGTGATTTCGTAACCCAAACTTACCCCTAATAAATATAAAAAATAAAATCTTGTATTTTCAACAAAATCTGTACTACTATCTGCCCCACGTTCTAATAGTCTTATTATTACAAGACTTTGTGTAAAAGAATGATATATATTTCCAAATAATAAGCTGTTTCCCCCCAGAATTTCTTGTAGTTTCTCCAAACCTACAAATCTAGCCCTACCCTGTACACCCAACCATTCCATAAAATAATCACAATCAAGTTTTGTCGCTAATAATTTGCTTCTTGTAGTAATTTCTTGGAATATTGCATCAAATTCTTGTTTTCCTTGTTTAGAGAGTTCACGAAGATCCTTTTTATTAGTTCCTAAAAATGCAGCCAATTTTTTTATTTGTTCCATATTATCATAATAATTAATTGAATTAAGAAACTCCACGTGCTCCGAATTACTCTCGTCCAGTCCTAGTACTTTATCATATCTTTTTTTTAAATTACCAAATCTAAGTATTCTTCCCCTTTTTACTATTACATTTTCTAATATATCTTTCAAAATTTTCTCATTTACTCCCTCTACTTCAAATACTATGTAATTACCATCAACTTCTTTCACTTCTTTCACATTAAAAGGAATTAATTCTTGATCACTTTTTTCTTGATTAAATTCTCCAAAAGATTGATCATATACTAAAGGCATAATTTCAGTTGTAATAAACTCAATAAAGATATCACATATAGAATCAAAATCTGCGCGATCTTCTTCATTTAAATTGAAAAGCATTCCCATAAATACTTTAAATTTTTTTAATGATGTCCCTTTAGTATTAAAATAACTTACAATAGAACCTAAATCTTTTAATGCTATAGCACACTTAAAAACATGTTCGCATTCATCACACATAGTCAATGTAAACTCTTTTATTTTTTCTTTATCAGCTACAGGATCTTTTACTATATTATGTTTTAATAATTTAGCAACCATTTCAGACCTTGTTCCACCATGATAAATATGTGAAAGATAACATTGACGATCTTTTATAGGGCCAATATTTACAGAATGTGTAGCTGCTATATTTTGCCTATTAGTTTGTCTCTCTTTATCTGGATTAACACAGGCCTTCTCGCATTCGGCTGTATTATTACCTCTAATTGATGATGATGTTAATTGATAACCTATCATATCTGGGATTTCCGCCTTAGTAGCTGTTCTCATCCCCTCTAATAATTCATTAAAAAAACTAGCATATTGTTTTGGTGTTTTTTTGCTACTTTTTATCTTTCTAATTTCATTTATATACGCATTAAGTATACTTTGGTGAGAAATTATTACCCCTTTCACTAGTGGTGTTATCATTTCATCGCTAAATTTTCTTGGATTTTTAATAAATGGAAAACCTACCATTCTCGCTACACCTGAATATGATTTAATAATTTCCGCATTCACTTCATTCCATGGTAATAATACTAATAAATCATATGTTAATTTGACAGTTGGATTATCATAATTAAATGCACCAGGACCTGATTTCCACCATTTATCGCGACCTAATTTAGAAAAATCACTAGGATGACACATATCAGCTTGTTTCTCCACGTGAGAACTGTACCAGATTTGAAAATTTTTCCCTTCACATTTCCAATCATTTCCTTTATTTTCTTTATAACTGTTGTGAATTTCAGCAGCAATTTCTAAATTAATCCCCTCGCGGGTGTCTGGCGACCCATCCCATTCTGGTTCATACATTTGTTCAAAAAAAGCTACTTGCCACGGAATCGACTGACGGCGGCTATCGCCTTCTACATATTTCGACCTAACCTTGTCAAAAAATTCTTTGAAAAATTCAAATAATTTTTCATTTATCCCCTCTAAATAACCAATTATCATTCTTAATTCTCTAATAGTTGAAATCATATATGTTTTTTGTAAATCTGTGTTTATATAATCTAATACAAGTTGTAATTTATTGTAAATTTTTGATAAAAAATGATAGTTGAACTCAGTATTACCAATTCCCGCTAAGAGTACCATAAGTTCATTTAAGGTATTTTTAAATTTTGCTTTATCAGTATAAATTGTTTTTAAAGACGCAATATTAACATTGATTTTTTTCTTCTCTAAGAATTTTAATGCTGGAATTATAAATGTACGCACTTTTTTTCTTACTCTCTCCCATCCCCTTTCTTCAATTTTAATGACCTTTTCCTTTACGGCAATAGAATTATTTCTGGAAAGGGTTGCTCCTTCGTCCTCCACCATCAAATCCGTCAACGCAGCGTCTTCAGCATCCTCATCCCCCTCATCCTCGAATAAATCCACCAGCGCATTCAAGGCATTGAATTCAGCGTCAGAGATTTCTTCTTCTTTTGCCGCCTTCTCCCCCTTCTTCTTTTCTTCTGCCTCTTCTTCAACTTCAACTTTTTCTTTTTCTTCTTCTGCCTCTTCTTCTGCCTCTTCTTCTGTTTCTGTCTTAACTGGCTCCTTTTTGAGCGGAATGAAGTCTTCTTCCTTGGTTTTCGCTTCGACTGGTTCTTCTGTATCTTTAAGGTCTTCTGGTTTAAGACCAGGTTTTCCCATAGCCGGGACATCCGGATGAGGATCACTAAATGCTACTTTAAGGGCGGCCGTGTCTGTGACCCGTAAATTATCTACGTCCTTTTTGGCAGTCAATGTAGGTTTGTTCTCGGCCTCTCTCTTCGCCAGATTTAATAAGCGAGCAGGATTATTATACCTTTCTAACATAGTTGTTTCTCCAATAAGTGTGAATTCTTCATAATATTTTTCATGTTTTGTTTGATCACTGTCAAAATCATATTCAAGCTCATTGTCAAATATTAAACATTTTTCAATGCGTAAATATAATTTTTCTAAATTGGCCGGGCTTTTAATTAATCCTTTTTGAACTAAATTATCATATTCCTCTTTACTTAGATCAAGAAGACCTTGATAATTTTTCACAGTTTCAAATATTTCTAAGTACGGGGCAGCAGCAGCGGCGGCAGGCTCCGAGACAGAGGGTTCGACTTTATATTTTTTTCTCCCTTTTTGTGGTGATGGTAGTGATAAGGGACGGGTTTGATGAGTGGTGATTTCTTCTATAAGATGATTTAAAAATTCGTGTAAATATTTTTCCGTACGGGCTACCATCAGTGTCGCATCTTGAGGTTCGTGAAAGAGGCGGATTTCACCCAGTAATGGTTTTACAGCAGCACTCAATCCTTCTGTAAATCCTAACATTCTAGAAATAGAATTAATAATCATATCATTTCGTATTTTAACTTCTCCTTCTTCTCCTTCTTCTCCTTCTTCTCCTTCTTCTCCTTCTTCTCCTTCTTCTCCTTCTACTCCATAATTACTACTAAAATACTCATCAATATATGAAGAGACTAATTGGACCATATTTGGTATACGTTTACTCTTGACACTTAATACTGTTCGGGGGACTAGCGGTTCTGGCGTGGGTCGGGGAGGAGATCTGTCATCCGAAAGTTTCCTTTTCGTTCTATGTTGGGGCGGCTCGGTCATTAAGATTTCGGAAGCATCGGTGGATCCGGGCTTTTTGATTACGGAGCCTACATTTCCCGTCTCTGGCAAAGTACTGGGTTCGATTCCGTAGTCTACTGGCACAGGACGAGATGGTTCATCAAAAAACGACTTAGGTGCTTCCGTTTCTGATGCGTGTACGTCCATCGGAACTAATCCGACGCTTTCCTCGTGTATTTCTTTCAGTGACAGCTTTATGTCTGGTTCGAATGAGAAAGGATGTTCCAAAGGATGTCCCAAAGGATGTTTCATAGGATGTTTCATAGGATGTTCCATAATATATATATATATATATATATATATATATATTATATTAAAAATAAATTTATAAAAAGCATTATTAATTACAGATCAATATAGACACATTTTTAAAGGACATTATGGTTCCCAAAGATAAAAAATATTTAATACTCTTTTAAGGTAACATCTTTATTGCTCAAGGTATGTATCTATCATACTGTAATTATTGATAAGATATTGTAAACTAAAAATATCTTTTAAGATTACAAAAAATATAAGACACGATTAAGGGTTGTGTCCACCAAACTTAATTTGATAATAATATCTTTTATTTAACGCAATGTTTAACCATTCGTAAATGTTTTTCTGTATTATCCTTTTTAATAGATATAATTATACCAAAGTTTTTCTTATGATATTTATCAATAAAATCTTGTTTTTCTACATCATCAACATACATATCATTTGCGATTCTTTGTAATAGTTCCAAATTTTGTATATTTATGATATCTTTTAAAATATCCATCTTGATTTATCTATCTAACTTATTCAAATTTATAGCTTTGACATTGTATCAAAATGATAAGGCCCAACTACCTTTTCAGTATTTCCCTTCTTTATTTCTTTCAACATTTCTTTATAACTTACAAACTTAAGTGATTGACACTTTTTCCCGTTCATCTTTCTACTTCTTTGACGACACCTAAATGATTCTCTCTTTCCGTAAAAACAAATAATCTTTTTACTATTATCAGTCCTAACATAGTTTACAACTGTTTCCATCTTATTATGTTTAAATATATCTGTTTTTGTTTAAATAAATTTATCTCTTTGATAACCAATGGTGTATTTCTCCTTTGTATTTATGGTTCATTTCTTTGATAGAAAATCCTAACATACTTTTATCTTTCTCTGAAAACCATATTCCATTATCAGTATATCCCGTGATTAAGCTTCTCCACTCAATCCTATATTCCATTATATTTTTACTATTAAATAGTATTATTATCAAATCTTTATATCTATATTAAAAAAATATTTTTTATATATATATTACAAATATGGTACATTTATCAAATCAAAAAGTTATTTTTATTATGGTTATTTACTCAGCTCTCACATTTTTCATTGGTCCAGTACTTACAAGACCATTTTTAGGTGATCATCCA
>Ga0209223_10004367_pt1 | contig 12953 bp, 15 predicted proteins | sample COG_06_FD_184750 | JGI IMG/M metagenome (GOLD analysis project Ga0209223, IMG submission 184750) | Pelagic Microbial community sample from North Sea - COGITO 998_met_06 (SPAdes) (version 2) | ecosystem: Environmental > Aquatic > Marine > Neritic zone/Coastal water | place: Helgoland, sampling...
TAACAAAAGCGTACATAACTCGTCGTTAACTAAGGTTTAAACGGTACTAAAGAATACGAAAGTGGGATCAGTCGAGCATTCCGACAAACCCTAACCTTCCCTAATGTTTACTGAAACTTGCTAATAGCAATACTTTTCTTTCTTCATCGATAGAACTCACTCTCATTTTAACAATTAAAAGAAAGTGAAAATGATGACAAATAGTAGACAAAATCGAGTTATTCTTTTTGATAACTCAACAATCCAAAAACTATATTTAACATCCGAAGGATTTGGAAAAGCTAATAAGAAAACTTTTAGCTTTAAATTCACAGATACAGATGGCTCTGAATATCTCGATGGTTTGAAGCTTCGATATATGAAGGATACTCATAACAAATATTTTCTTATTTGCGGAACATTTAAAGGTGAAAGATTTGAAGTGAACATTGGTGCTTTCAAACCAAAGTTCAAATGCCGTGAAGTAAGGAAACTTATGGATGACTTAGGGAACACCATTAGAAACAAAAAGTTACAGTGGTTGGTTGATCCGAAGGTTTATCTGGAAGAGCAAAGATCTAACTATCAAGACATAATTGATAAATACGAAACTCCTACAATAAAACAAGTTATTGAAGAGATATGTAAGTCATCATTCCCAAGACTGAAAGTAGAAGGATCATTGGCCAAAATACATATGTCAGATATCTTTAGATATTTATGTGGCTACAATAAAAGAGGTAGATTTATAAAGTGGTCAGAATTTGAAGGTGATGGAGTGATGACCTTTAGAAATAAACCTATCTTTACAAAGATAAGTGGACCTGATCGAAAGACCTCTATTAAAGATTTTGATGAACTATTTAAATTGTTTCCTGGTGGAGTTGGAGTATTTCCAAAAGGTAAGCACTATAATGTTTCTGGTGTTACTTCTTTATACGATGATCCAATAAGCGATAACATTATTACCAGTTTAGACAAGGGTATGATGAAGAGTTACATTAAAAAATATGAGGTATATGGAACTCAAAAAAATTGCCTTAAAGCTTTAAAATACTTATGGTCTTTTGCTAGTGAAAAGGATTACTTAGGGTCTAACCCAGGTTTTAACCCAGGTTCTACCGTGGTTCTTAAACGTCCAAAGAATTTAGCTAATGTTGGGAGTATATATAACCGACATAAGTTTTCTATCGGTGAATTACAGCGAATAAAACAAGCTTGTATTGATCTTAAACAACAGTTTCCTTTTAGCACTGCTTGTATTTTGTTTATGATGTTTACTGGAAGAAGATTCCAAGAAGTCATAAAAATCAAAAGAGAATATATCAATTTAGAACAAGGAATAATCCAAATACCTAAAGAGATATCTAAAATAAGAGAAGATCAGTTCATCACAATTACTGAACCAGTGAAGTTCGTATTGGATATGCTTGAAGATCAAAGGAATACCGAAGGATATCAAATATATAAAAAAGTAACTTGGTTATTCCCAACAACAAGAGTTTTACATACTTCCAATATTACACCAGAATATTTAAATGGTTATGATAGTAGAATGAAAGTGCTCTTTAATTGTTGGCAAAAGGTTAAAGAGAAAGCTGATATTTCTTTTGGTGCCTTAAAGAGTTTTAGAAAAACTTATTCCACAATAGCAACTCAAGTGTTCAAGGGTGATACCCAAAGAGCCTCGAAGTTGACTGGCCATTTACGACCAGAAACACTTGAGAGATTTTATTACCAAGAACATCAACAAGAAGTAGTCAAAAGTGCTACCCAGGTTGCTGAAATACTGCAGTTTAAAAAAGTTAATTGAATATTGAGCATTGAGCCAAGATTAATATTTTGATAGGTTAAATTATGATAGTTTTAATTTTAGGCTCATTCTTTTGCCTACTTATCTTTATGATGATGGCGGCAAATCCAGGAAATAAGCTCATACAAAATAAAAATACTAAAAGTCACTTACTAGACCTTTTAATCGCATATGTAGGTGGATTTTTATTTGTTGTAACAGTTAGATTATTTGAGAGTGGTGCTCCAGAAAGAAGTTTTGATTTATTTTACGATGTTCTAGATGGTCGTTCTTGGAGAATTGGCAGAGATAACTTTGAAGATTTTTTCTTTGCTTTCATTATTACTTACATAATAGTTTTCATACGAAGCCAGTGTAAGAAAATATAAGTGAAAAAGATTTTTTTAGTTTTACTTTTTGGTTTTCTCATTAGTACAAACACTCTAGCAAACAAGAGCAGAGTTTTAAGCGAAATTGAGAAACTATCAAAAAATTATGATTATCATTTTTTTGCTCATTCAACCTCAAAAGAACAGTTTTGGGGATCAACTATAAATAGTTCACCTGTACTCCAAAAAGGTTATGCAAAGTCTACAAAAAATTATGAATGTAGTCTAAAGTCCTTTCAAGCAAATTCAAAAGCACCATATAAAGGAACTTGGAATTTAACATGTCCCACGTTTACTGCCGAAGGATCTTGGGATCAGGAAAGTTTAACATCGAATGGTCTAGGACGAGGTTATACAAGTGATGGAAATATCATAACGGTATACTTTTCTAAAAGTAGAATGAGAATACGGGCAGCAGCATCAAATTTTTTTAATGGATTTGATCAGGTTTTTGCTGAAGTTCCAGAAAAGCAACCAATTAAGAAAGATAAAGTAGAAAATCCTAAAAATGATGAAATAGTTCCAGCAGGTTCTGGGTCAGGGTTTTTTGTTCAAAAAGATGGAACCGTAATCACAAACTATCACGTAATAGAAGGTTGTGAGCTAAATAAAGTTTCTTATAAAGGTTATCAATCAGAGGCCAAAGTTTTATCTATTGATAAGGTTAACGATATAGCAATTTTAAAAACTAATATAAATCCACAAAATGCTTTTCCAATCTCAAATGAAGATGTTTCATTATTAGAGGATGTTATAGTAGCAGGTTATCCACTAGGAAAAGAAATTAGTTCTGCAATTAAAACGCACAAAGGAGTGGTAACAGCTCTTGCAGGTGCAGGTGATAATTATTCCTATTTTCAGACAGATGCAGCAATCAATCAGGGAAATAGTGGTGGGCCAATTATAAATCAAAAAGGTAATGTGGTTGGTATTGCAGTTCAAACATGGATTGAGGAAGGTGTTCAAGGAGTTCACTTTGGAATTAAGTCATCAACATTAAAGACATTTGCAAGCGCAAATGGTTTAAAATTTTTAACACCAAATAATAAAGATTTTACTAATAAGGAACTCGGTAAATTAATTACAGAAAGCACAGTTTACGTTGAATGTCATATGACGATTGCAAAAATAAAAAAGATGTTGGCAGAAATGGAAAACAAAAAAGCATTCTTTAAAGAACACAAGTAAAAATGCCGAACACAGGCCGAATCCTTTGGTTGTATTTTTAAATTTAAAGAGAAAATACAAAACGCTTCAAAGTTTCGGAGATTTAACCAATGTGTCAAATGAAACTGAAGCTAAAACAATTATAAAACAAGTGAGTAAATTTTTGTAACTTAGAAAGGTTAATTTAATCCCACGCATTCTTTTGCTTTCTCTTAAAACTATAAATACCTTTTGTTAAAAAATTCAAATAAAATTTATTTAGAAATATATAAGTTTGTGAAACCAGGGCAAAACCAGACAGGAAACAGAATATAAAGTAAACATATTGTAGATAAAAAGGAATGTAATATAGCTCAACTATATATCTTCCCAATGAGCTAACACCCCATATAAATAAAAGAGCTACAGTCCAATTAACAATTGAGATTGAAAGACAAATTATAATTGATTTGAAAAGATTTCTTTTATTTTCAACACAATCATTAATTTTAAAAGAACTAGAACCTAATATTAGCAGTAATACAAAAATTCCACCTCCGTAAGTAAATATTGGAAAGTTCATATATAGGAAAATATAGGACTAATCGGGAAATTTCACAAAATAATTTTTTTTTCTACCTCCCCTATTGATAAAGTATTTTCTAGGACCTTATGTTTAAACTTTAGTATATATGGCTAATTATATGGATGTTATCTAACAAAAAACTGGGTACCCCCCTTTTTAAAACTTCCAATTTTGCTAATCCACCAGGACCCCTATTACACAAGGACTTGACTATATCATCGTTGAGTATAATAACGAAGTATGTCCGATTATAAGAAAGTATTAGAGTTCTTAAAAGAAAACAAAGTTGATCCTGAAAAAGCTTTGGTATCACTTAAAAGAAACTTTGGTAAGAAACCAGACAATCAAACCAATCTAAAGTTACACTGGAAGATGATGCGGTTTACTCTGTACCTTTGGGAAAGAATAAAAGAAGAAGATCAAAATATAGTAGGTAAAAGAATTGATACAGTAAAGAAAGTTGTTTGGTCTAGTCAATATAAAAGATTGTATGCTACTTTCCCTCTTCCTACTTTTAACCCAGAAAATGAGGCTAAAAGATTAGCTCAATTAATTGCTGAACCTAGACAGGATAGCTACTTCATAAGTAAATACTTTGTGTACCCCAAAGGTCATCCCAAGGCTAACAAACCTATTCCACAGTCGATAATCGATAAAATACGTTAAATACCCAACGCTGTTGACGATATTTGTAATATTTTGTGATCTAAAAATATCATTTTTTATACCCAACGCTGTTGACGATCTTTTTATTTTATGATAGGGTTGGGCCAATGAAAATGATTAAGACAGTTAATAATGATAAATCAAACAGACATACACAATATTAATTTTTCACAACCATTTCTACCAATGAAGCAATTGGCGAAAGAATGTGGAGTTAGTTACAAATGGTTAGAACGAGAGATACTTGTAATTAAAAAAACGGGTGTTGATGTTCAAATCATTGAAGGTGTTAAATACTCTGTAATTCCAGGTAGACTTAAATTAACTAATCAAAGTTACATCTGGAACCCTAAAGTATTTTATCATTATTATTTTCTACCTCGGACTCAAGACAATGTAGCTGAAAGACCTATTCAAGTTAAGAATAGTAATACAGTTATGTTTATTAATAACTCTAACGAACAAAGGAAAACGATATGACTATAAGTATGACAAATAAAATATATACAATAAGTGGTGAAACTAAGTATCCTTGGCTAACCCAGCCTGATACACAATTTAATTCTGACGGTGTCTACCACACTAAACTAATTGTAAATCAGGATAAAGCTCAAGAACATATCAAGGTAATCAATGATGTAATTTCTAAAGAAATTGCAAAACAACATCAATTAACTCCAGATAATACTAAACCAGTAAATAGAGCGCCTTTACCCTACAAAGTATTAGAAGATGGTACAGTTGAGTTTAATATAAAGATGAAGGCTAGTGGCATAAATTCAAAAACTAAACAGCCTTTTACACAATCGCCAAGAATAGTTGATGATCAACTAAATGAGTTTCCAAAAGAAAAGAATATTTTCGGCGGATCAATAGTCAAAATTAACTATGAACCCATTGGTTACAATGTAGCCAGTACTGGTATTGGATGTACTTTAAGACTTAAAGGTATCCAGGTGGTTAAACTTGTAGAGAATTCAGTTGCTACTCAAGGCTTTACTGTCATTGAAGACAACGAATTAGAAAGTCTTGTGTAATGGCAAAGAAAAAACCAACACAAGATTTGAAAATAAACAGTGGAACTTTGGCTGAAAACTTCTTCCCTAATAACGTTGAATTATCGACATTGTATGGAGTTAGAAGTTCGATCTTTAATGCTAAATCTCAGCAAGAAGTACTGGATGTTGTCCAGGCAAGAATAACCAAAGTTACTGAACAAGAGATATCAAAGGAAACAAAACAATGAGAACAAACAACGTAGAAAAAAGACTTGAAGGTAGATCAGATGGATCTACTGCAAAAGAGTTAATAAAGTTAGCAGAGAAAGATCCAGTTCATCATATTGACCTCGAGTTATCCAGTGCACTTGAAAGAGCATATGAAGAGGCGAAACAAAATGGTTTCAAGGGATCAATGGAAGATTTTATTAAGACCGCACCTATTGAAGAACTAAAAGCTTTGGCTTTTTCTAAGGGTGGTAGTGTTGATTTTTCAAGTATGTCGCCAGGACAAATGAAAGCTATTTTTATATCTGAGAATGGTTACTCACCCAGAACACCAAAAGAATTAGTTAGAGGTGTGAAGATGTATTTAAAAAATATGGATATCAAAGGCTTACCCTTTGGAACTTTTGGGACCAAAGACTAATGAAGATTAAAGAATATAACCAGATGATGTCTTACCTAACAAGACCCAATACTAAGACTGTAGTAAAAAATAATAAAATTCTTGATGACGTTAGAAAACAAAAGGAACTAGAGGCAACTCAAGGTCTACTTGGATTAATTCCTAATTCATCAAAAATACTAGAAAGATCAGAAAGCAGAATGAAACAAATTAAACCTAAAATGAATAGAGGTGATGATGACCTGTAAATTTAATTACCGAGGCATATCATTGAAGAATAAAACATATTCTGATCTTGAAGAACTATCTACAATAATTCAGCCTGGTGAAAAACTATCTCAAGCTAAAACAGTAGAAACAATGGTTAAAAATTTCAAGTCACTTCTAACTAACAATGAAGTAGCTAATGAAAATAAAAACCAAAAAAAAGAACTCCATAAAAGATAAAAAAATTGCTGATCTAGAATTTATTATTCAATTACAAGAAAGAGTAATTGATTGTTATGATAACTCACTTGCTGACATATCAAGTAGATTTATAGAATACGCTAAAGCATTTTGGCACAATCAATCAGTTCACGAAAGAGAACTGGAAGATTGGATCAAGAAATACAATGAAATTGTTAGAGCTTACAACGGTTTACACCAAATGGGTAAATTTGCAGAAGAGCTCGGCATAGACATTAGAAAGCACCGAGAGAATTTACCAGAAAGTAAAGACTATGAATTTTCCCAAACTCATAAGTTACTTGAGAGTGGAAGAGTTCAACACATCTACAAACTTAATAAAAAAAATAAAACGGAGAAAAACTAATATGACAATGTTATCTAAAATTTTTAATGGTGCTAAACATCACTCAGGTGTAATGACACCGCAAGGCTCAGTTTATGAACAAAAGTCACCTATTAATTGGGAAAGCCATACAAAAGGTGAACTAGTACAAGGATTATCACCAGTTAATGAAGATACCAGAGAAGTTGAATTCTATGGTGTTGATATAGATATCAAAATTGATCCTAAAGAAATCACAGACAACGTCTGGAATAAGATCGGTACAGAATACAGATGTATAATGACCAAAAGTAAACGTTGGAGAGTTATAGGTTGGTTCGATAAACCAACTGATGTCACTTTAGCTAAAGCTAAAGCAAAAGAACTTGAAGAAAAGATTGAAAAACTTCTCTTATACAAATGTGATAAAGGCCACACACTGCCAACAATACCAGGTGAAAATAAACCAGGCGCTTGGTGGTTTATGCCATACCATAATGAATATACTTGTGCTTATGGCCCTGGAGGAATTCGTCTAACTCAAGATCAATTTTATTTCAGTTGGAAGTATAGAAAATATCCACTGATTGCTTCTACCGTTGGAATGTCAGGTGCAGCAGATGGTGGAGAAAGTAGACACAAAGCTTTATTTAATTGTGCTTTAAATATTAAACACGATGAAACTCTTGAAGTTACACTTGAAGAAATTAATAAACACTTTGGAAACCCACTTATTGAAGATCATAAACTTATAAAAGATATTGATCACGCATTAAAGAGTGCTGAGAAATATGACAAAGATTACTTTCTTAAAAATTTTCCCTACTACGTCAAAGCACATTGTGGAATTTTACCCTTCATAAACGAAAAGGTGCTGTTCGCAGTTTCACAAGAAATTACAGACCAGAATGTTTATGTTATAAAAAGAGTTGATTTTTGGAACTTCAAAGAAAATGATTGGTTCACTAAAGAACAAATGAATGATACTTGGGCCCATTACACCAAAGGTAAAAATGTTTTACCAATGTCAAGACAGTTACTTGAAAGTGAAAACATAAAAAAAGTTAAATCTTATTTATGTCACGCAGGATTAAAACCTGGAGTAATTGAAATAAAACCAAGAGAAGTTCCAGGAATTGAACCTGGGCTATACCTAAACACTTATAGACCTGTTAACATAGAGAGTATCAAAGGTGACACCAAAGGTATCAATAAGTATTACGCCTGGTTGATAGGTGAAGAAAATTGGAACACCATAAAACAAGTATTAAAGTTTATGCTTGAAAAACCTGGATCTAAAATAATGTGGTGCATTGTTATCAAAGGTAAAGTTCAAGGGGCTGGCAAAGGTCTATTGGCTTTATTAATGGAAAGTATCTTTGGTTCTCATAACGTTAAAATCAACGTAACCTTTAATGATCTAACTAGAGATCACTCAACTATTGTTGATGGTAAACAAATCATTGTATTAAATGAGCTCGTATTATCTGGAGGGGGTAAAGAAGGCAAGGTTTTATCTAATAAAATTAAACCTTATATAACTGATCCTACTCTAATTATTAATCCAAAGGGCAAACAAGAAATTGAAATACCTAATTTCTGTAATTTCTTTATGTTTTCAAATGATCGAAAGCCAATGAAGATTGACCCAGAGGATAGGAGATTATTCGTTATTACAATCGATAAGAAGAAGTTTGAAGTTAGAAAAAAACTTGATGATGAGGGTTTTAAAGGGGAAATCTTTAAACACGTTAAAAATCCCAGTGCTTTTAAATGGCATTTACTCAACGAAGTAACCATTGAAGATGAAAGTATGTTCTTTACTGATCCGCCAATGAATAAAGACAAAGAGCAGTTAATCAAGGACAGTCAAGACGACTTTGAAAAAAAAATCTGGACTGCTTTTGATGAACGAAGGTTCCCATTTCAATCGAAGACCTGGACTAGTGGAGATGCTTGGACATATAGAGGTTTAATTAATCGGGATGATGTTGATAGTGCTTTGAAAAGAGATTTATCTTATAGAGGCACTTATTGGGACTTGTCTAAACTGGATGAAATACTTGATGAAATTCACATCAAAAAGGTTCAAGTAAGATGTTCAGATGGTACTAGGCCTAGAGTTCACATCATAGAAAATGAAACTACCAAAGAAGGTAAAAAGTATACTGAAATGACACAAAGTGAGCTCGGAGCTATCTATGAACAAAGTGGTTACAAAGGTAAAGACGAGTTGAAATCAACCGAAGTTGAATGGCAAGATATCAATGAACACCATCCAGATCACGAAAGATTTGAAGCTAATCTTAAAAGAAAAACTGTATGTTGGAATTGTACCATAGAAATCTCAACAGAAGTTGATGGATCTTGTTCGAAATGTAATACGGGTATTCCTTGTAACAACTGTGGCGCTTGTATTTGTGAAGTACCAAAGGAAGAAGAATAAAATGACCCCTACTACTAAAAAAAGGAAAGGTGCTCATTTACAAAACCTTGTTAGAGATAAGATATTAAAAGCTTTTCCACATCTTAAACCCAATGACATAGTAACTGCAAAGAATGGTCAGAACGGCCCTGACTTAAAGTTGTCTAAAGTTGCAAGACGTTTAGTTGGAGTTAACTTTGAATGTAAACATCAGAATAAATTATCCACTGTGTACTCTTGGTATACCCAAGCTTCCAAGGGTCAACATAAGTTAACCCCTTGTGTTGTAATGAAGAAGAACTCAAGAAAAGCATTAGCAGTAATTGACCTTGATGACTTCTTCAAGTTAATCAAGGAGTGACTCACCTACTCACCGAAAACATATAAAACTGGTTTACCTGGTACTGTCAGTACATATAGATATATATATTTATTTAGGGGTAACCTTAAAATAGGTTGAGTTAGTGAGTCAGTGAGTTAAAGGATAAAGTCTAATTTAAAAATCTTTGTTGGTCCTATATAGTGGGGACATTATTTAACGTAACAAAGTTAACTTGTTAACTTAATCACTATGAGCAAATTTAAACTAACCCGATCAGAATTCAGTAATAAGTTAGGTATACCAACGGATACTTTAAAGAAACGTATGCGTAGAGGTCAATATAAAGACCAATATATTTTTGAAAACGGAAAGTATTTATTTAGTGGGGACGTCAAGGTCGGTCCAATCAAGGCAGTTCCAAAGCCTCTTTCCCTAGGGACAAAACGTAGAAATAGAGGCAATCATTTTGATAGTAAGAATCCAAACTATAAACCGCAATTTAGACAGACCAACGAGATCAGAATGTTGGCTAAGTTAAAACATAATGTACCAGAGGATATCCAAGAATTATTGCCTGATGCAATTGAAATAGCTAAACAAAAAAAACGTGAAAGACTTCAAAAATCCCTAGAACAACCAATTAGGAAGCAATACGGAACTGGATTAATTAATATGAGCACTAATACCAGAGATCACCAAAATCCAATACTTTACAAAACCAGACCCAACTTATTCCAAACCACAAACAGAGGACGAATTATCAATAAAAAAGGTCCATACGAGATCTAAGTGAATTAGCTAATACTAAACTATATTCAAGAAGCCTGAGGAGTGGCTAATGATATCTAGATTTTTTATTTACCTTTTTTAATTGGGTCGTAGACAATCTTTTTATAATTAAAATCTTCGTATAATGCGTTAGTTACAACAATTCTAGATCTTTCAAAATCAATAACAATATGTTGGCCACTTCTACCATGCATACCCATTACAGCTCTTTTTTTACTAATTCCTTTATAATGAGTTTGAAATTGTCCTGCATATCCACTTGCAAAGTTCCATTGTGTGCGATCACCTCTTTGTCTTTTTTTGTCATTATCTTTGCTTATTCTATTTTCAAAGATTGTTTTTAAATATTTTCCAACACAAGTATCTTTTTGCCAATCGTCTAACATAGCTTTAGCAATTCTAAGATAATCATATCGTGTAGCGTAAAACATAATATTTGCATTTCCTCTTTCCTTTGATGAATTTTTAACTTTCCAGAATATTACACTATCTTTAATTTTAGCTTTTTCATTAAAAGTTTTTTCTAAAATTTTTTCAAAATCATCCCCTGTTTTAAATAAAACATAATTTAAAATTAATTGTGTAGCAAACGCACTATAATTAAATTCTGATTTACCTTTTTTTGAATTTTTAAAGTAAGTGATATATTGTGATATGTCCTTAGTATTACCGTCTGCCCCCTCTTGAAAAGAACTACCGAGCAAAAAATCACTACTCCATACATATTTTTCATCTCCAGCCTGCATATTTAGTAAATCAAATAATTTTTGATCATAATAAAGTGTATTTTCTATTAACGGCCAATCGTTTAATCTTGAATTAATACTGTCAATATAGCCTCCGCATATCGCATGGCCTGCAACATAAGATGCCATTGTTTTACCCACGGACATTGATCTTAATTTAGTATCTTGATTTATAAATTTTCCAAATCGATCCTCAGGTGTAAATTTATCAATTGTGATTTTATTATCTTCAAATCTTAAATAACTTATTAAAGCTGTTTTCTCTAACTGTTTATCAATATACTTATCTTCTTTCAGTTTAGATTTAAACTTATAAGGTTTTTTAGATGGTTTTACTTCATATACATCAGCCGTCGGTTTGTCTCTGTATGGAGAATATGTGAACTTATAGAGTTCAAAAAGCAAAGTTCCAAAATTAGGTTTCTCAGTTTCTTCAGGTAACCATCCATTATAAAATTTTATTTTTAGATTGTTCTTATATTTAGCTTGGTCACAATTATTGTAATACCATACTACACTACCTATTGGCTCATCCTTACAAAGTTCACTTTCACCTTTTTCAACATATTCAGTATGACCATTTTCAAATAGCCATTTGTTAAATCCATTAAGTCTATTATTTGCATAAGCTGAAAAGCTTAAAAGTAGAGATAGAAAAATAATTATGATTATTTTCATTAACTGTTATTTTTGATTTTTTCGTAAACAATTTTTTTCCAATTATAATTTCTATATAATGAACTAATAACTATTATTCTTTTATTGTCTAAATCAATCAATATATTTTGTCCTGCAAAACCACTGAATCCTAAAATTTTTCTTGTCTTATCAATTCCAAAAATATCAAAATGGATTTGGCCACCGTATGATTTTGTATAACTAGCCACATCATCTGCTTCTTTTACTTTATCTTTTTTTTGAACTCTATTTTCGTAAATAGTTTTTAAATATTTTCCAGCACAAGTATCGTTATGCCAATCATCCATCATTGTTTTGGCAATTCTTAGGTAATCATATCTATTTGCATAAAATGAATATCTTCCAGAGACAAAGTCTTCATATTTTAAATATTTTCTAGATTTTTGAAATTGAACATTATTTTTAACTCCAACGTGCTCGTTGAATACTTTATGCAATAATTTATCCCAATCTGCACCAGTCTTATGTTTTACATAATTCATAATTACATTAGTGGTCAAGGCACTATAGTTATAAATTAATTTACTTTTTTCTGAACCTCTTAGATATTTATTCATTACTTTTACTAGACCAATAACATTCACGTTCTCTTCTGGCTTCTCACCTTTGATCCTATTATCTGAACCAACTTTTCTTCTTTCACCAACCCATTTTTGGTCTCCACCTCTCATATTTAAGAGATCAAGCAGTACTGCATCTTCGTAAAGAGTGTTTTTAATTAATGGCCAATCATTTAGTTTTACATTTACGTTATCAATGTAACCTTCACAAATTGCGTGCCCTGTCACATAAGAAACTAAACTTTTACCCATTGAGTGTGAAGGTAATAAATCATCAAGTATTGTATGTCCGCTGCTAACTTTTTTTGGAATATCAGACACATCAATAACAATTTTATCGTTCTCAAATAATAAATAACTAATTATTCCTGTATTTTTGTTATTTTTAAATTCTTTTAGAACGTCTTTATCTTCTCTTAAATTTGATTGAAATTTGTAATGATTTTCTGAACCTTT
>Ga0209223_10004370_pt1 | contig 12947 bp, 9 predicted proteins | sample COG_06_FD_184750 | JGI IMG/M metagenome (GOLD analysis project Ga0209223, IMG submission 184750) | Pelagic Microbial community sample from North Sea - COGITO 998_met_06 (SPAdes) (version 2) | ecosystem: Environmental > Aquatic > Marine > Neritic zone/Coastal water | place: Helgoland, sampling...
GTAGCACAACTTCAGCAAACACCTCCACAGCAAAATAGTAATAGTTCAGAAAGGAGAAGAAGAATAGATAGAGAAAATGAATCTTTTAGAGAATTAGAAAGAAGATTTACGGAGTTACAGCAAAGACCAGTATCAAGAAGACTTTTTGATTAAATCACTATTACTATGACACTCAACGAATGTCATCGCTAAACCCTTACACTCAGCGCTTTTATGTATGGACACATCTGAATATGGATGTTTAACGGATGAATTTGTGACTATATTTCCATATATTTTTTCACCATTTTCATTAAGATAACAATATAGAATTTGTTCTGATTGATCACTATGATTAATCCAAAGATACTTTTTTTCTTCTAAAACGATACCTTCCATGATATTTAAACATTAAAATAAAGAAATGTTTATATCAAATTTGAATATTATGGATATACCTGATTTACCGGATGATATCTTATTTAAGATATTATTGGAATTAAAATATATAGAAAAGCAAAAATATTTTGATAAATGTAAGAAATGGTTAATACGAGATATTTCGAAATTAGAAGATATAGGTTATTGGATTGATTGTGAAAAAAGTTTTAAAAATATTAATGATGGATATGGTAAACAATGTGAATATGAAAAGTTTGATGAAGTGATTCATGAATTAAATACTATTTTCTCTTTCTGATAGATCTTCTTCTGCGGTTACTACTCCTTCTTCTATTAGTCTTACTATTACTTCTTCTACGGTTATTAGTCCTACGTTTTTTATTAGTCCTGCGTTTTTTATTGGTCCTGCGTTTTTTATTCGTCTTTTTTCTATTAGTTCTACGTTTTCTATTAGTCTTTCTTCTAGTAGTTATACGTTTTTTATCTTTTAATCTACGTAATCCACCACCATTCATAGTATCAGGGTCACAGGCATTTCTTTCATTAGTCAGTCCCCCTGATCCATTTATACCATATGTTTTAGGTTTTCCATCCGTGCCCATACTAGTAAATCCTCCGTCTGATGTGGTTGACACTAAACTTTTTAAATAATAATACATAACTGCGGCTGGTTTATCACCACCTAAGTAGATATAATTATTACATATAGCTTCAATTGCTTGTAAAAAGTCTCCTAAAAACTTCCTTACAAAAACAGTTTGTATACCTTCTTCTGGAGTAGTATCTAAGACCATACTGCCGTCAACGGCAAATGCATCAGATTTATTTAATATTTTTTCTAGATGTGATATTGTATTTGCTATAGAAAGAGGTTGTTTATTATTAAACTTATTTTCGTCAATTGTCGTTTTTATTACATCTTTATTATTTATTTTTAATTGTATTGAACCACTCATGGTTATATTATTTTTGGGTGTAACCGTTAAACATATTTGTAGCACATTCAGACCGTCAACAGTTTTAATTAGAACATGAATATTTTTAGAAGTATCAAGACTTTTCTTTATTTCATCTGGATCTCTGTAAGCACAATCACCAAATGAACCCATAGGATCTACCTCCGCTGTAAGGCATAGTTTTTTTATTTTCTTACCGTCGGCCGCTGCCGCCGCAACGAGGAATTTACGGGCATCATTAGGTATGGCATTATTTATACATCCATTTGTTACCATTAACGTTAAAAACGTTTCTGTATTAGTTTCTCCCATACCCATACCCATACTAATACATTCCCTCCATAATTGTCTATCTAATGCATCGCCATTTTGACGTGTATTTCCAGGGTGTTTAAATATACGATTTATTTCATTTTGTATATGGAATAAGCTATTAACCCATGTTCCATCCACGGTAAATGAACCTTCACCTGTACCAAACATTATTCCTCTGTAGTGTTTAATTAATAGAGTTAATATATCTTTACGATTGAGTTTATCATGTTGTGTAAATTTAAACATTGTACTAAAATGTTGAGACTGATTTTCTAAAAAAGTTAATAGATATTTTGCATTGATTAAATAATTTTCATAATTTCCTATTAAAGTTTCAATATGTGTTTTATATAGAGTTATTAACTCTAACCAATTTTCCTGGGTCACAGTGGTAGGACCGAAGGTAGAGCCATTCAACGAAACCCCATTTCTTTGCAATTTCTCGGCCACATCTTTTATTATTTCAATGTGTCCTCTGGCATTAATTCTTCTGCTATTCGTTTCCTTCCTCATCACTTCTCTCAAAAACCACTCGTCATTCATAGAATTATAAATATAATTTGGCCTTGTGGGTATTTTTTTACTTATCCCGCCTGTCGCCTCTCTTTTAGTATTAAGAGCATTCTGTTCGGTCTCTGCAACTTTTGGATACTGGGGGTGATCTGCTGTTAAGCTGGCCTCCGCAGCCTCATACCTTCTTTTAATTCCATATTCATATGTAGAAATCTCAATTAAATGTTCTATGAAAAGGTAACCAATATCTTTATATCTTAATTGTATGGGGCCTTCTGCGGTATTTGTATTTATAAAAGTAATCTGCTCGCTACTTTTAATACCATTATATGACTGGGTATATATAAAACTTTTTAAAATCCTTATAATAGTATTGATTGATTTTATATTATCTCTGATATGATCTATTTTAGAGACTATTTCATTTTTTATACTTTCTTTGTTATCTGGATCAACCAAATAGGTCGCCGCACTAGGAGTCGGCAGAACATAAATCAATATACGTTGAATAGTTTCTATATTTGTTTTTTCATCAGGATCTAGAGTTGATGTATCACTAGTCGGATCACCAGTTCGGATATCATTATTATCATCTAATAAACTACTTGCTATTACTCCTACTCCGTTATATTCATAGTTACTAGAATAAATATCATTATATTTATTTATTTTCATAAAAATATCCCAACCATTTTCATATAGTTCTCCATTCCCTCCGATTTGTAATATTTTAGAAAGACCTCCTCCTTCCCACGCCATGCCCTCTCCATAATCTGGTTCTTCAACCATGCCTACAAAGGGAGACTTCTCTTCATGCAGCATGTCCTCCGCATAATCTGGTGCTGCTTCTTCTGGGTTCTCTCCCAACTCTTTCTTTGCTGTAATCTTTTCATCCAACAAGCGGACTGCGATATTGACATCCATCATTATCATCATTTTGCGCGCCTGCTGCCGCACGGCTGCGGCCCGTTCCTCATCTTTCAGGCCTGGTGGCAAGTGTATTTCTCCACTGTTAATCTTGATTGTCAGATTGGCGACCATATCCTCTTCGTTAATCAGTCCGTGCTGCTCGGGATCATTGGGGTCAATGTTCAGCAATCTGATGTGGTGCGCCACGACGGAGGGAATATCTAATTTGATTTTATTGATATATGTCCGTGCTGCAGCGATGGGATCTTCACCTTCGTATAAACGTCCATCCACTGTTCTAGAAAGGACACCTTCATAATTAGATAATATTTGCAATTTTATATCATTCATAATCTGTTCATGAAAAATACTCATTTCTTCATGTGTAAGGTCAAATATTCCTTGATTCCTGATAGATGTAAAATTATATACGGTGTCTAAATCGGTTGCTGATTCTTTAATAACTCCATCTATCACATCATATATTTCAAATAATTTAGTAAGATAATCACGAAAAATATTCAAAAAAAATGAAGGTTTCTGGGTATCATTACACAGCCCGGCTCCACAAATTAAATTAACTATTTCATTTACTTTATTAAAATGAGGAGAACTTTTTTCAATATTAATATTAAATAAATATTTATTAATCCACTCAAATATTTCAGTTGTTATAGGATTTGTGTAATTATTAGTTAAAACCTCTATTGAAGTTTCAATGAAATCAGTACAAAAAGTTGCGATATATTTAGCATCCCTATCAATACCTATAATACCAGTTATAGTTCCGAAAAGATTATTTTCCATAAATTCTATAAATATTTTAGCAATATTTTCATCTTGTCCACCATCATCTTCTCCACCATCATCTTCTCCATTATTATATTCTTTACCATCATCTTCTCCATCATCATCTTCTCCACTATCATATTCTTTACCATCATCTTCTCCATCATCATCTTCTCCACTATCATATTCTTTACCATCATCTTCATCTTTTGGCTTTTCAACTACATCACCTGTAACGCGCATTTTGCTTAATATTTTAAAAAGTGAATCAATGAAAATATCATAATTATTCATAGTTAATAAACTATCCTCTGGTATATCGTTAAGTGAACCTTTATCTATTTTTATTATTCCCAGATCTTGTTTGAGATAATTTTCCGCATTATCTATGAGTCTTTTTATATTTTTTAGAGAAGGAAAATTAATATTTTCTAAATTATAATGTTCAATGAGATAATCATAAAATGATTTTTGATAATCTGCCTGGCGCTTTTCCCGTAGCTTCTGTGCGCGCTTATCATTTCTCACGCCGACACGGGTTTTCCTGCGACCTGCGCGGATATTGTTTGAGGTGAGGCCCAGCTTTACGACAGCCCTTTTACGCACCTCTTTCCCATCTGCCCCACCTAGCATTGGTGTAGTGCGATGTGTTGCTAATTTCACCGCTATATTTGGATTCATAAATAATTTTTTAAACTCTTTATCAGTTTTTCCAGCATCAAAATCATGGCAAGCATCGTGTAACATCAATGTTATAATTGTATTAAACTGTTCTCTACTTACAGTAATGTTAAAATCAACGTCGCTTTCTGACATTATCTATATATAATTATATAGATAATAATAATAAAAATGATTATGGTAAAAAAAAATAAGATTACATTCTTAATTCACACATTAGAAAGATAACAATAAACAATAGTAATAATATTTTATTAAATATTTTATTAAATATTTTACCACATTTACCATTGCATTTATTAAAAATTCATCTCAGAAACTAAAAATATTATAATTAATGCTAATAATATCTTAAACTTCTTATTTTTGTCTCGGTTTTATTTGAGAAAGTCTCTAGAACATCTACATTAATACCTGCTTTCTCAATGAGGATTTATTTGAAAGATGTATTGGTCAATCTTAAAAATTGCGGAAAAGTTACCGGGCAAGTTGTAAGTTTAACTGAGTTTGGATTTTCAAAGATTCAAAATATAAATAGTAATGAAGAAATGATACAATTCATAGAGAGATTATGTCTTAATAAAGGTTTTAATTTATTACCACAGCAAATAGTTGATTGTGCGAAGTCATTTAGTGGTGATGGGGGTGGCGAAGAGGGAAGTTGGAATAAGTTGCTAAAAGAAGTCGATAAATTACATGCCCGGAATATTATGGCGCGTTCAAGTCCAAGAAAGAACCCATAACATAATATTATATTTTAATAGAATTATTATATTTTTAATATAATATATGGGTAAAAAACCTAACTATACCAGAAAGAAAAGAGTAAAGAAGGGTGGGGCATCCAGTTCAAGTATTTCAGAACCTACGACCGATGATTCAATGGATGATCTTAGTGATATTATGAATGAAACACGGAAACGTCTGGATAGGAGCCGAAGTAGATATGAGAAACAAAGAAATATAAGAGAACTTCAAAAAACTCTAGAAAAATTCAGAGAAGTTGAATATAATAAGTCTAAACTACCCAATGGTTGGGAAATTAAAACTACAAATGATGGATTACCATATTATGTAGATCATAATAGTAAAACAACGCATTGGAACTTACCGGATGCAATTATAGAGGGTGATGGACCCGGGACATCAGATGAACCCCCTGTAGTAGCGACTACTCCTTTTTTAGAACCAGAGGATATTTATTCTATACCGAATGAAATAAAATATGTAAGGAGAAATCCATTTTTTGATCGTATGGATACAAGTAAATGTAAGGGTGATGCAGATAAATCTTTAAAGATTATCGCAGCACATGGTTCATTGATTCCTTATAGATTTTTCAAAATACCCGAAGGTGTAAAGATAATAACATTATCATCTACGAATGTTTGTATTAATGCTCCACCTGATATAAATGATGTAGAGCCTATAATGAAACATTATATAGATGGAAATACAATCTTCCAAAATGATGATAATACTAAAAAATTAGAACCATCAATGGATACTGTTATGAATTATTATAGAAGATTAGGGGAAAGAGCATATAATTCTGTTAATATTTATAATTTTCAATATGGTTTACATTTACCTGGAGAATTATTTAATGAAACGACTATTCAATTATCAGGAGAAGGTTGTGAAAGAACCGGAACTGGTGGTTTTAATTGTTCTATTATATGTCTTCAGAAAGGAAGTAGGAATTATGGCGATTATCATCATTTCAAAGTTAGAGATGATGAATTACCCGGTGTTATGGGAAATGGTGTAAAAACTACGATAAGATTAAGTAGTATCATAGAGAGAATGGGGGGAGGGACCTATGTTTTATTTACTTGTAGATACTTTGACGGTGATGATGAAGCAGCCGAATTAACTAAATTATTTTCAAATGAAAGACTACCTGGATATTCTTTGAATCCAGAACTTCCTTTGGTTGAATATGACTTAATTCCGGGGAAAAAGTTACATACATTAGAGACTCTTCAACCACAATTAACGAATAAAAGGGATTTACAAAGGCTACTAGTTTATCGTGATGAAGATAATGAAATAAAACTTAATGCACATGAACAGACTACTCTTGATTGGTATGTTTTACAAGTTTGGTTGAACTCAAATGGATTTGATTTTAATAATCCAGAAAGTAATCCTAATAAAAGACTATTACATAACCTTTATAAAAAAATGGATAATGGGGGATTTATAAGGATACACGATATTATAAGAGTAGAGATCATTCAGAAAGACAATGATCCGGTAAGGGTAATGTTTTTTGATAACTATGAACCAAAACCCCCTTCAACTTATCGTCCAAACAAAAATATTTTACATAAATTACCAGAAGTTTTAATGAAACTTTGTGGAAAAGATTATCAAATAAAGTATATGGATTGGATGCTAAATATTCCAAGGGCAATTAATTATTCTATTAGACAAAATAGAATAATCCATTTTAATAAAGAGTTCACAAAACCTGTAGAATAAATTATCCAGGTAGGAAGCATTGAAGGGATATATATAGTTTCATCCATTTGTTATCGTGGTAGAATATCCTCAGGAATGTGAATAGTATAATAATACACATGAAAATGATAACAAAATAGTATACCTTTTTTAATAATTCATTGTATTGTTCAATTATTATTTCGTCTTTGTCTTTATTGTATAATATATCTATGTTATCTCCAATATTAATTTCATCACATTTATTATATTCTATTTCTTTATTTTTTATTCCGTTTTCTGTATTATATAGAAGAAAAGTAATATTCATATATATTTTACACATTTATCAATCATTTTATTTATAAAAGTTATTTCTTATTTTTCAACCATTCATTATACTTTTCTTCAAACACATCTAGTTCATTACGCCAGATATCCTTTGGATCAATATCCTTGAGTCCTTCATAATCCTCCTTATTTTTATCAATTTCTGCTTGTAGCTCATCTACTTTTTCTGATGTAAAGTTATATACTGAAAGATTGAGTAGATAATTATATTCTGATTTAATTTCTCTTTCTTCGTAATCTACAATTTCTTCTTTTTCGTAAAATGGATACTTTAGTTCATACATCTTATTAATGATAGACTTTTTAGTTTGACGATTTATAATGACAACTTCATGAATAACATCTTGGATAAAACGCATCTTTGCTTCTAGAAGCTTAATATTACGCTCAATAATATCTAGTTCATATTCCTTACGCTTACCATACATGTTCAACCTTACATAGTAATGTTCATCCATAATTTTATACACATTTTCATACTTCTGGATAGACCCATCTTTGTTATAAAGGTGCATATTCGTAGTTGATTTTGTAGAATGGAGTTTAAACTTTTCTTCGATAATATCTTTAGTCTTGTATGTATTATCAAAGAGTGTTTCATCGGTGACCTTTACTGAGAACTTAACCTTTTCATCTGTAGAATGATTTTCATAATCTAGAATCCATGAATTTTCTTCTTTGAGAATATTTTCAATATATTCTTTGAAATCGTGAGTCCACTTTCCAACTGGAAGTTCGGTAATCTCAACTATCTCATCTACAACATTGTATTTGCCTCTGGTGATATACTTAACGGTATTGTTCTTTTCTGTCTTTTTTGTTATCTTTCCAGTAAAGCCCTTATAATACGGCATCATTGAAAGGTATGGTTCTCCATTCATCTTCCTACGAATATTGTTAATACAATCTTTGGGATTAAACTGAGGAATAGTAGTACTAAAACCAGTCCCGATACCAACCATACCATTGACAAGGACCATCGGAATTATCGGACAATACCATTTTGGTTCAACGAGTAGACCATCATCATCTACGTAATCCAAGAGTGGAAAGTCTTTTGATGGAAATATATGATCTGTTAGTGGATTAAGTTGTGTATGAATATACCTGGCACTGGCTGAATCAGTTCCTCCCATAATTCTTGTTCCGAACTGACCATTTGGTTGTAGAATATTGATATTATTTGAACCTACAAAGTTTTGAGCCATTCCAACAATCGCCCCTTGAAGAGAAGCTTCACCATGATGATATGCTGCTTGTTCACTAACATAACCAGCGAGCTGAGCAACACGAATCTCACTGTGAAGTTTTCTCTTAAAACATGAGAATAATATCTTTCTTTGAGAAACTTTCAAACCATCAATACAAGAACCAATGGAACGTAAGTTATCAGAATTTGAGAAATGCTTGAATTCAAGATTAATGAAATCATCAATCTTTGTATCTTTCTTATTATAATCAAGAATATCTTCTTCCTTATATGATTTTAACCAATCCTTGCGACGATCTGCTTCTGTCTTTTTGAATGCTAACACCATACTATCATCTGTTTTACTATTTGTAACATATTGATTTATTTTTAGATCTTGAAAATATTCCTTTGCTTCTTTTGAAGTAGAAGTTCCTAGTCCCTTATAATATTTAACCTTCCAACGATTATTATAAAATTCGTCCTTCCATTTGTTGTAATCAGTTAGTGTATAGAATGACATAACCTTTTTATCTTGAGATACCTTGATAATAGGAGTAACCATACAATTAATGTAATTTAGTTTGAGTAGTTCTGGCCACTCACTATGAAATAGATTCAATATAAGTCCCTTAATATGAGAACCATCATGATCCTGATCTGTCATAATCATCACCTTTCCATAGCGAAGTTTCTTGATATCCTTGTAAACCTTTCCACTTTCAAGACCTAGAATCTTCTTGATGTTTGTAATTTCAGCATTCGAATTGACCTGCTTAATACTGGCATCGCGAACATTGAGAACCTTACCCTTAAGAGGGAAAACGCCATACTTATCGCGACCAACAACTGAAAGTCCAGCAATAGCCATAGACTTAGCTGAATCACCTTCAGTAAGGATCAATGTACACTGTTCCGAACGTCGTGTTCCCGCCCAGTTAGCATCGTCAAGCTTAGGAATTTCTCTTAGCTTGCTTTTCTTTATTCCATTTGTCTTCTTAGCAAGTGTCTTATCCTTAAATTCAGAAAACTGCATAACCTTTTCTGATAAACCTGCTCCATCGCACAGATTCTTGATAAACTTATCTGATATCTCGGGTTGAGAACCAAACTTAGACTTGGGTGTAATAAGTCGTTCCTTAGCTTGAGAATCAAATGAAGGATTTTCAATCACACAGTTAAGGTAAATTGATAGATAACCCTTTACATACTTTTCCATAACATCTTTCTTATTCTTCTTTTTGATATACTTTACGACAGCTGAAGAAATCATCTTTGTTACTGTATCAACATGAATACCTCCATTAGGAGTTGAGATACCATTTACAAATGAAACTTGTTCAAACTTGTCATTTGCTGAAACAGATACACCAAGTTCCCAACGATCAGAACTCTTTTCGTAGATCTTCTTTGATGGACTCGGATATAGTTCAATATAGTCTTGAAAAGTCTTGATATTAATCTTCTTATCGTTATAGTAAACACTTACCTTATTATCTGTGGCTCCAGCTATATCGTAAACCCTTCTCTTCATAAGTGAAATCATATCTTCACTGTAACCTTCAATCTCAAATCTCTTGAAATCAATCTTCCATGTAATCTTTGTGTAAGGCTTACCTTTATACTTGGTGATTACAGGTTCATCAACACCTTTCATGTTATTGTAAAAGTGTTGTGTATACTTTTGTTTTGTAAATCTGTCAGCAACCTCTACATCGAATGAATCCGAAAAGATGTTGACAATCTTTGCTCCATAACCATTCTTACCACCAACTGTTCTTTTTTCACCCTTCTTGTAATTACCAGATGTCAAAAGACGTCCAAAAATCAAGTTAGGATTATAGAGACCACTACTATGTTTCTCAACCTTGATTGAATCACCATTGTTCTGAATACTGATAATACCAGATTCTTTATCAATTGTGACTCTTATTTCGGTCAAGTTCACAGCACCTTCTCTATCTTTCAACCTTTCCCTTTGATCACGAGCATTTACAATGATCTCATCAAAACACTTGTATGTCACTGGAATGTATTCAAGTTCTTTGAAAGAGATTGTTGTTTCTTCATCGCCCATACTTGGAAGATTGGCTTTGATCATTTGATCAGAGCCAGCATATGTGTCAGAATTTTCGTAGATGTGTGTTCGGAGATCTTTTTCTTCATATTCATCGGATGTGTTCTTAGGAGGCATTTTCGTTACTGTTTATCTGTTGTGATAAATTTTTAAATAACTTCAAATTTTAAATGTTTCAATATTATATAATATGAAAAGATATGAAGAGATTGATATATTAAAAGGTATAGCTGTCATATGTATGGTTGTATTTCACTTCTTTTACTTTCCAAATAAATATGGTTTTAAAGAAATAGAATATGATACACCATTGTTAAAAACAATTGCTAAAATAGCACAGTTTATATTTATAGGATCTGTTGGAATCAATTTAACATTTTCGAAAGATAGGTTAAAAGATGATAATGGAGAATATGTAAAGAAAAGTTTAAAAAGAATTTGTAAAATTGTTTTCTTAGCAATGCTCATGTCAACATTCACTTACTTTATTTTTGGAGATGAGTTTGTTAAATTTGGCATTTTACATTTTATAGCATTCGCATCATTTGTATTATTCTATTTTGTAGATGATCTAAAAATTATATACACACTTCTCGTATTATCAATATTATGTTATTATTTAATAAAAACATCACCAAGCGTATTTTCAGGTGTTCCAGAAAAAATAGCATTTGTATCGGGATTTTTTAATCTTAAATATCGTTCAATAGACCATTTCCCTATATTCCCATGGATTATAGTTGTTCTTGTAGGTGTCTTGTTAGGACACTATATTAAAAAAAATAAACCAGAATTACCAAAAACTATAAAAGAAAACTTTGTAGTTTCTTCTGTTGGAAAAATAGGAGGAAAATCTTTAGAAATATATTCAGGACATTGGATCGTCCTTTATGTAATATACTGTATAATTTATTCTAAATGGATGAGAGAAAAATATTTAAATACTTTTATAGATTCTTCTATTGCTCCATAAAACTGTATAGTGATCTTTGTTTTTAAGAATTTTTTGCTGATGATCTACTATTTTACTTATAATAATTGTTTCATCATTTTCGTTAACTATTTTATTTTGTCCCGTTTCTTTTAAACCTATTTTGTATTCACCTTTATAATCTTTTAATAATTGATAAAAAAGAGAAGGTCCTGTAGGGTAAAGAGCATTATACCCATAATATTCATCTTTTACATTTTTGACAATTCTATGAATCGCTTTTAAAAATATATCATTCCCTGGTCTTGTGGCTATGAAACTTATTTGTATTCCTTTTGATGGACCTTGTCCATTCACTTTGTAATGTTCTATATCTTTTACAAGATATATTTTATCTTTTTTAAAATCTATAAACGTTTCCAACGGTTTTAAGATACGCTGTGTTAAATCGCTATAAAGCCCACCATTTTTATATAGGATACAATATCTAAATAAATCTGCTTTATAAGCACCTGGTATAAGTTTATCATAAGCATTAATAATATCTTTACTAAAATTATGTTTTATGAATTCTCTAGAATCTTTATCAGAATAATATTTAATCGTGAAGTTTGGATTTATTTCTAAGTTACTTTTAAAGATATCTTTTAATATCTGGGGTAATTTATCATAATCATCGATACCTGTTTTATAAATTACCTTTGGTATATAATCTAAATTACTAGTTTCTTTTCTTTTTACTTCACCTCTCACAATTCCACTATACTTTATTTTATCATAATATTGAAGTATGTCTTTATGAAAGAGTAAAAAAATGATAAGTATAACTATAACTATTTCTTTTAATCTGATCATAATATATCACACAAAAAAAATTTAATCTTTATTTTGTTTATTTGTTTATTTGTCTAATACTATCTAGAGTGCTTCAACACGTTCATTGTGTTTCCCTTCTTCATCTTCATCTGCGAAATTGATTGAATCCTCATCCTTTGGCCATCCGACGTGTTCATCATCGTATGTAAGTAGCCATTCTTCGTCGTCTTCATCCCATACCTTCGTGTATTCCACACCATCCACGATATATGGTTGGTCATCCTTGCTTTCTTCCTCCTTAACTTCAACTTCCACGTCGTCAACATCTACTTCATCTTCCTGTTCTGATTTCAATCCAGTTCCAGAGCCATTATCTTTAGGCTTTGGATCTTCCTCCTCCTCAACATTCTCCTCCTCCTCAACATTCTCCTCCCCAACATTCTCTTCCTCCTCAACCTTCTTCCGTCCACGACCAGATGGCTTCTCAACCTTCTTACCTTCTGAATCATACATCCAGGCGTGCTCCTTGTATTCATCTTGGTAGCCATTTTTGAAGCTGCCCTTTGGAAGCATAGGCTTCTCAGGGCGATCTTC
>Ga0209223_10004371_pt1 | contig 12944 bp, 10 predicted proteins | sample COG_06_FD_184750 | JGI IMG/M metagenome (GOLD analysis project Ga0209223, IMG submission 184750) | Pelagic Microbial community sample from North Sea - COGITO 998_met_06 (SPAdes) (version 2) | ecosystem: Environmental > Aquatic > Marine > Neritic zone/Coastal water | place: Helgoland, sampling...
CGGTGTCGCCAGAGGCGACGGTGTGGCTGGTAACGACGTCTTGCACGACTTCCGTTGTCTGCACAACCAACGGTGACCATTCCGAACCATCGCTGGATTCATAGGCAGTTCCGTCTGTGAGGAGTACCGCAAGGTTTCCCGCAGAAGATTGGCCAAATTGCGTGACGGGGTTGGATGCGGTTATCCCAGGGAGCACACCGACGCGCTGCCACGAAGCCAGCGTCGCGGATGTTGCGATTGTTCCCTCGCGATCCACAACGGTCGTGACGCCATCGCGAGTGGTGGCCCATGTTCCAAAATCTTTGGTCGGATTAAACCAGTAGTTATAGACCCGCCAGAAATTGCGGTTTCCATACGCAGAGCAGGAGTCTCCGGTCGAAGCCAGGTTCATCATGGCAATCGCATTGGGGGTGTAGGGGGTGTAGTAGTACAGACCAGCGGTGGCCTGGTTGCGGATCACTACCGGCGTTGTGCCACACGATGCCCTGGGATGGTAGCGAACAGGGGCTTGGTTCCCGACCGGGAACCAGGTAAAGAAACGGCTCGTCCCTGGTGGGTTGGAATAGCGTTTGAATTGTTTAGCGGCGTTATAGACCTGGTTGTAAAAACCGTAGTAGCGCTCATCACAGGGTGCGGTGTCCGGGCAGGCATAGCCGGTTGCTCGCTCAAATCGTGTAGCCGAGGGTGCGCTCAAGGTGACTAACGACTGTTCCTTTTGAATCAGGACCAACAACGCTTCTGCGGAGACACCACAAGCGGTTGAAACTTTGTTGATGATCTGGGCAGCGGTTTCGTTTTCTCCGCCTTCATAAGCCTGGCAAAGAACCGTCTTGTCTCTCGAGAACGTGGTCTCGGTGTAGTTCTTCATACACACGAAACCCTCGCGACAGTCGGGATTTCGTTGGTTGAGAAACGCTTGAATCTGGCCAACACTCATCGAGCCAGATCGGAAAAATTCGTCATCAGCGATGATGTTTCCCGGGTCAAAGGCAGAGCCCAAAGGCAACATAAACCTGGTCCACGTTTTTCCATCACTACTGCGGGCCCCCTCAAAATACGAAGTGGCCAAGAAAGAACTTCCACTCCAAATAAGGGAACTCACTCCGCTCTTGGTGAGTGAAAGATTTCCGGCGCTCCAGGTGGAACCGCTGTCCTCGGACCAATAAAGGTTCCCTGCTGCGTCAGATCCTGCCCACAGCGATCCGTTCGTTGCGGCCTGGGTGATGACCGGGGCCGCCGCTTCGTCTACCGCGAACGCAGGGGTGGATCCAGAAACAGGTGCAATAACACCCGCGGAAATCACCGCGCCCAAAGCCAGGGCAGACAGCGCAAGATTCAACCAATACTTCACATCTGTCAGGTTAGGCAGAAGGGGCCCACTCGCCTGTATTTCCCTGCTGTGTGTTGCGAAAGGGTATTAGTCACGCTGGGAGACATCGCGCACCATGTCGAGGACACCTCGCGAATATTTCGCGTAGCTTCCGCTTAGGCCGCGCAGTATCACAGGGACAATTCGCCTTATCCGGAGGGCTGGCAGAGCTTGTCGCCAGCGGTCGTGCTGGGTCTTGCCGGCCAACAGCGTGAGGCCCTCGGCAGTCAGCCAACGAGGTGGGTGATCGACAAGGTTCTGAATTGCTTCGTTTCGCATAGCTTTCTTGTCGAAGAATGACTGGCGGGTTTCTCGCAGGCGGGATTGAGCCATAGCCACATCTGTTTTGTTAGCGCCAATCTGGTTATTACCGTGCTGGCGATAATCAGTGAGTGCGCGAGCGTTGAAGGCAAGGCCACCGCGAAGCGCGGCAATAAGGCCTAACCATTCATCGTGAACCCAGCTCTTGGGAAGGGGTAGCGCATCTTGAAGGAGTTCTTTCCGGAGAACGACGGTCGCACCGGTAACCAGGTTGCGTCTCAGGAGTGCCTTGATGGCGAAACCACGGGCAAGATTATTTCTTTCCTCGCGCGTTATACGAAGAGTCGACATGAGCGAAGCGCCAGGGACTCCCGCTGCATCGATAAGCCGGGCATCGGAATGAATGAGCAGGAGGGAACGGCTCTCAGAAAGTTGCTGGGACATGACCTCCAGCTTGTCGGCGGCCCACACATCGTCTTGATCCGAAAGGGCAATAAAGTCACCGGTGGCTCGTGGAAGAGCGGAGCCAAAATTCTCAGCTGCACCTATGGGAGCAGCCCTTGTTCGAATGTCCCACCGAATTTCCTTTGGCGATGCATGTGCGATGCCCTCAACACGTTCGAGGGTGGAATCGGTGGACCCATCATCCGACACGATAATTTCCTGAGGCATCAGGGTTTGGTTCAGGATGCTCTGAAGCTGAGCTTCAATGAATGTTTCACCGTTGTATGTGCAGAGCACCACAGATATCGCTGAAGGCGCGCTTTCTACATCCACCGACTTAGCCCTTGCGGAATAGTTTGCGGCGCACGGCTCGAAGAAGCGAGCGAAACTCTCCGCGAAACAGGCGGGAAAACCCTCGACCTATGTCGTGAACACTAAACCTGGGTGCTCGTTTTCTGGCGGGTGAATACCGGATGCGGGTGGCCTTTGCGGGAATAGTTCCCTCCGCAAGCCCTTCAACATGGGAAACCAGTGGCTTGAGAACCTCCGACCAACGGTAGCTCTCGCGCACGACGGCCAGAGCCTGGGTGGCAGAAGATCGAAACTCTGCATCAAAGAGTGCGTGTTCCAGAGCATCAACGAGCGCCTGGGTATCGGCGGCGGGAACGGTAATGCCAAGTCCGTGTTTTTCGACAAGGTCAGCGAAGTGGTCTCCCTCAGTCACGACCATGGGCAAAGAGGCCCAAAGATAATCCAGGATTCTCGTCCTGAACGAAAACGTGGTCTCAATGTGGGAGCGATGGGTGCTGACCCCGATGTCTGCTTCGAGCAAGTAGTTCTGGCGCTCGTCATAGTCAACCCACGAATCGTTGAAGAAAACATGGGTGCCAGAGACGCCGAGTTCCGCCGCAAGCTCACGGGCCTTTTTGATGATGGGCATTTCCGGAACTCCCGGATGCGGGTGAGCCGTTCCCATGAAAAACAACTTCACACTGGGGCGGCTCTCGGCCAGCTGCGCCACCGCCTGGATCAGGGTGAGGGGGTCAAACCAGTCATAAATTCCCCCACTCCAGACCACAACGGAATCATCCTTTGTGATTCCTGGCACAACACCTTTGAGGACCTTTTTCGTGTGAGACGGAGAAGCGTCTGGGAGCCCAAAAGGGACCACGCCAATGAGTTTCTCCAGGTGCGGATCATCCCCATAGACACCCGGATTAACGCGGCGAAGAGTGGTCAGCTGACCTAAGTAGAAATGGCGTTGGCGCTCAGAAGCGCAGAGGAAATAATCCCCCACTTCAAGCTGGTGCTGGATGGTATCGGTCGCATCCGATACCTGTTTGTCCCACTGTGCCGGCGGCAAATGCCTCGCTTGTTCGAGTTGTTCCAGGTGCATCGGGTCATAGATGTCGGCAATGAGGTGCTTGGTGCTTGAGCGGAGAGAAGAAAAGACCTCCAACGCGTGGCCCTGGAAGATGATGACGTCTGCCCATTTTTCCCAACCCGCAAATGCTTTGTCGTCACCGGCGTCGACATGCACCAGTCGCACGTCAGCGCTCAAGGCTTCGTCAACCTCGCTCATACTCAGCAGCGTCACGTCGTGGGTCTGCGCGAGAGCGTGAGCCATATGCCAAGCCCTAATTCCTGGACCGGAGAGTTTTTTCCCAATCGGGTCACCCGTAATAATCAGGACGGCTAAAGCTTCAGGGTCAGCATTCACGCCGAAAGCCTCCATGATTGCTTCATATCCTCGAAGATATCTTGCATTATTCGACATTGCGGCATTGGTTTCGCCAAAGAGCTTCCACAGTGCCACATCTGATCGCTTTCGAGAGCTCTGAATCTCCTGGCGCTTGTGAATGAGCTCTGGCAATGCGTCTGCGAACTGATCCATCGCAAAGAGGGGAACCGCAGCTCCCGGTGACATTGCCACTGAGTCAACATTTTCCCCACCCCTGGAGAGGTCAAAGGTGGTGGTGTCTATTCCGCTGCCCACGACAGACCGTTTGACAGAGGCGAGAAGAGCCCCCGCCAACATCCGAGCAAGGTTGGCGTCATCGAGGTTCTTATACAGGCAGTACAGAGCGTTGCGCTCGAGTAAGAACTGCTCTCGGTAGGGCGCCACACCACCCATGGACCCGTGATACCGGTGATAGGCCAGCGATTCCGGCTGGTAAAGATAGGTCCACCCTGCAAGGTTAAGGCGCCATCCAAAATCGACGTCTTCAAAAAACATGAAAAACGATTCGTCAAATCCACCAAGTTGAGTGAAGACTTCTCGTCGAACAAACATCGCAGCTCCCGTGCCAAAGAGAACTGGCGCTGCTTTCTGAGCTTTTTTCTTACTGGTCTTATCACCCGTGAATGGCCGATATCCCATTCCATACCAGGTCAGACCAGAGCCCTGATAGTCAATTTTCTTGCCCTCCCAGTCCACCACCTGGCTTGCTACTGCCCCGACGGATTCGTGAGTGTCAAAACTCGCCAGCGCTGCACTCACCCAGAGGGCATCGGGTTTCGCGTCACTGTTTAAAAAAGCCACAATGTCGCCGGTTGAGCGAGAAACACCGAGGTTGCATCCGCCGGCAAAACCGGAATTCGTTTCAGACTCCACCAGAACGAATTCGTGGGGTGAATCCTTGAGACGGACCACGCTGTCATCACCCGAAGCGTTATCTACCACCACGATTTCGAGATGTTCGGGGTATTCGGGCAATTCAGTCAGGGCTTCAATGGCACTCAAAGTGTCGCTCGCCCCCCGATAATTGACGAGAACGACACTGGTCTTAGGGCTCTCCGCCATGAAAACTCCCCTTAGACCATGAATGAAGGCAACCTGCCATAATTAGCCTACGGTCTAGCTTGGACTTAGAAGACGAAGGGCCTGCCCATGTTTGCTCCGCGAGGTTGGCTTAGCAGATCTCTTGCGCGTGAGATGTACCAGATGTTTTCGTTATCCCCTTATTTTAATCGGCGTTGGTACCGGGCTCACCATCTTTCAGGTTTCCTGAAATGGCAAGACCCGATTTGGCACTACATTCACCACGGGGGACTAACTGGGCTAGCGCCTTCGCTCAGCTTTGATTCCGCTTACTACCTGGAAAAGAACGACGACGTCCGGGTAGCACGACTAAACCCACTTTTTCATTTCCTCGCCTACGGTCAGGCGGAAAGACGTTTGCCCATGCGATCCGCCCAAGAAATGGTGGCAGCGTTACTCCCAGAGGCAGCACCCCTGCGGTCCTTTCTCACCCCGCAACTCGACAATCCCCGAGTCAGCGTGCTTGTGGACTCGCAGACACCAGAGCGCCACCGAAGCGAATTTATTGCCACGGCTCAGGCGCTGGCGCTGCAGCACAAGGCGACGCTTCGGGTGCTCTATCGAGGAATCCCTTCTCCGCTTCCAGAGATCGCCGAGATCCCCGCAGATAAGCAAGGCAATTTATTCGCCCGGCTAGAAATCACTCCTGTTCCGCTCACCGCCACGTATTCAGACATTCCTTTTTACGACAACGAAGTCAGCATCGCTACCTCGTGGTCCAGCGCAAAGGCGCTTCGGTTTGCCGCACAAGTTGAAAACTCTTGGTTCCTCACTCCTGAGCCCGCAGTGCTTGCGGGCCATAAACTACAGAAGAACACCACGGAATTGCAGAACACCAATGCGCTGGGCTCTCATCCATGGCCATCAACGCTCCCCACAAGCTCTCTAGTCCCGCTGCCCCACCAAAAGGATCTTAGAGAAGAATGGCGGTTAGGAGTTGTCGCAGAAGCCAACGAGCACCCGCTGGCATTCTGTATCGGGCTTGAAGCAATGTCGCTCTGGCTAGCCGGGGCAGACGGAAGGATCTCAATCAGGCTCCTCGGGGAGCCTGTTGCGCCGTTTTCCTTTCACGAGGAATTTCAGCCTCTTCCTCTTCGCGAGGGCGAATCCGTCGATTGCGTGTTGGTCTTGAGCTCCGCAGCGTTGGGGGCCGTGGAGAGGCGGGGCTGGGACAAGGCCCACATCATCCAGGCCGCTCCCCACTCCGCTGGGTGTGTCGAGCCAAACCCGAAGGATATCGCTGAAGCTCTGACTCAAGCGCATCTGCTCTGGAAAACGACAAAGGACACACCGTGACCCCTTCAACCACACCTTGGGATCTCTCCCTTCGGGAACGATTGGCGCTTCTCAAGCCGCATACCCACCGTGTTGCGTATTTCGCACCCAAACCAGATGCTGCCAGCTTTCGTTACCGGTGCTACAACATGAGCCAAGCATTGAATAACGGCTCAAAGGAAGTCTCCGCTTCGTATTTTTATCTCAGCGACCTCCAACACATCGAGAATCTTGCCGACTACGCCGACTCGCTCGTGATTTTCCGAACCCCCTACGACACGGACGTGGACCGGGTGATGACACGGTTTCGCCGCGCAGGGAAAAAAGTTTTCTTCGACATCGATGACCTCGTCTTCGATGTTCGGTTTGCTCCCTTGGTCACGTCGAACTTGAACTACAAACTCTTCGGCAAAGACATTGATCAATGGTTTGCCTTCATTTCCAACATCGGCGCCTGCCTGTCACTGTGCGACCACGTCATCACCACAAACTCTTACATTGGACAGCGGGTGAAGGAATTCACCAGTCTGCCGGTCTCTGTCATCCCCAACTTCATCAACCAAGAACAGCGCGCCGTTTCAGACAGACTTTTTGAATCACAAAATTTTTCGACAGGGCCGGGCTTATCACTCGGCTATTTCAGTGGGAGCCATTCTCATGCGAAAGACTTTGCCGTTGCCGAGAAAGGGGTTGTTGATTTTCTGCAAGAGGCTCCTTCCTCCACGCTCACCCTGTTGGGGCACTTAGATCTCACGGACGAGCTTGAGAAGGTCAAAACTCAAATTGTGCGGAAACCGTTTATGGACTTTGTGGAGTTGCAGTCAGCAATCGCCGATGTCGATGTGAGCTTGTCGCCTCTGCAATCTAGCCCCTTTACGTTTTCAAAGTCCGAGTTAAAATTCTTCGAAGCCGCGGTTGTTGGCACCGTCACCGTCGCCACCCCCACCCCAGTTTTTACTCAAGCTATCAACCATGAAGTGTCCGGCTACTTATCTGGCGCAAGCCAATGGAGCGAACAACTCCACACCATTGAGGCGCTCACCTCAGCACAGCGCGACTCAATCACGCAGGTTGCGAGAACTTCTGCCCTCCAAAATTACACGGGCGAAGCTCTCGCAACCACGATTGAAGCCCTATTCTTGGACGCGAAGTGAGCTAGCTTCGGACTTTATCCTCTTCTCCCGTCCAACCCAAGTGAAATCGAGCCTATGTCCACGAACCACTATCGGCACCCAGCGCCCCCGCAGCGCCCTTCTTGGTGGCGGCGAGGCCTCCAAACGGTGGGGGTTATCCTCATTGCTCTCGTTGCTTTTGGATCATGGGGTTATGCGTCAGCCGTGGGAGGCGCCCCAGATGACGATTACCATCTGACGAGTATTTGGTGTTCAAGTTTTGCTGGCGATACGTGTGAGGTTGACCCCGGTGGTGAAGGTGTCTTCATCCCCCAAGCCATTCTCGAAGCAATCGATTGTTATAGCCAAAACCCCAAGCAGAGCGCCGGGTGCCAACCATTCCTTGATGGCACAGACCCCCGCCCCGACGTTCCTTTTGGGCATAACAACCCCAGTCGAAACCTCTACCCCGACGGTTATTACCAGTTCCACAACATGTTCCAAACGGAGAACATCCAAGCAACAGCGCTGAGAGTGAGGTTTATCAACCTGGGAATTTTCCTGGCAGCAGGAGTCGGTTTGTTCTTTGCCCTGCCTCTCCGCCTTCGCACCACGTGGATGTGGATGTGGGTGATGGGTCTGGTCCCGATGGGAATGTTTTTCATCCCCTCCAGTAACCCAAGCTCCTGGGCCATCACCGCCGTCGCTGGCGGGTGGATTGCCCTGCTGGGTTACCTTGAAACAACGCGCTGGCGCTCGTGGACGCTGGGTATTATCTTCCTCGGCATGGTCGTGCTCGCGGTGAGTGCCCGGGTCGACTCAGTCCTTTACTTGGCCTTCGCGGCGCTTCTCGCAGTATGGCTGACTCCCACCAGTGGTCGAGAGCTCTTGAACAGAACCTGGATTGGTCTCGTGGGAATCGCCATTGCCGTCGTGACTCTAATTATTAATCCAGCAAACCTAGCCCGCGTGACACGAGGAATCGGGCAAAGATCGGAATCTATCGAGGCACCTCTCCCCTGGGTGCGCGCCGGGGAACTCGTGGATCCCAACGCCTTTGACTGGGCGCTGTTGTGGAACAACCTCTGGAATATTCCCGGTCTGTGGTTAGGGATATTCGGTGGTTTCCCATGGGGTTCACTGGGGTGGCTTGACACGATCCTCCCCCAAATTGTTTTGGTCGGAACACTACTGGTGGTTATCGGGGTTGCCTTCATCGCCCTTAAGGCTGCAGACCCCAAAAAGATTGTGGCGCTATTGGCCACCCTTGGTGCGCTGTGGCTCATGCCGCTCTATATTTTGCAACTGGGTGGTTTTCAAGTGGGTGAAGCTTTCCAATCGAGGTATCTCGTTCCACTGATGATGGTGCTGCTCGGGGTGCTGGTGGTTACCCCCACCGGTGTGCCTTTAATTACCGATCGGACCAGACTGTGGCTCGTCCTTGGTGGTCTCAGTATCGCCAACGCCATTGCGCTGCACACCAATATTCGCCGCTACACCACGGGCGTCAGGGTGCAAGGCTTCAACCTCGACTCACCCCGAGAGTGGTGGTGGCCCTTCTTCCCCAGCTTTGCAGGCCCCACCCTGTTGTGGGCGATCGGAAGTGTCGCCTTTGCCGCGCTGGTGTGGGTTTTGCTCTTCAAGATCGCTCCCTCAGTGGTGCGGGCCCTGGAGCTCAGAGAACAGACATCGAAAAAGCCGGAGATCGCTTCCCTCTAGGCGACACTCGCCTGATATTGATTCACAACCTCACCAGCATTACCCGTCACCATGTGGGCGCCTTGATTAATCCAGGTTGCCGTGTCACAAATGTCTTTCACCACCTGCATGGTGTGGGTCACCAAGATGATGGTCTTACCCTGGTTTTTGAACTCTAAGAACTTTTGGAAACTCTTCTTCTGGAACTCTTCGTCACCCACCGATAAGACTTCGTCGACCACCAAAATGTCCGGGTCGACATGAATTGCAATCGCGAAGCCTAAGCGCACATACATTCCGGAACTGTAGTTTTTGACCGGCTGATCCAGAAACTTTTCTATTCCTGAAAAATCGACAATAGAGTCGAAACTGTTATCAATCTCTTTTTTTGACATGCCAAGAATCGAGCCGTTCAGGTAAATATTCTCCCTCCCCGAAAGCTCAAGATGGAACCCTGAACCCACCTCCAAAAGCGACGCCATGCGGCCTCGATATTCGATGGTGCCGCTGTTGGGCCAATAAATCTTCGCCAAACATTTGAGGAGAGTCGACTTTCCAGACCCGTTTGAGCCCACCAGGGCGTGAGTTGCTCCTTCTTGAACATCAAAACTCACATTTTTGAGTGCCCAAAAGTCTTCGTGCTGGGAAGTCTTGCCCCGCAATATAGCTGACTTTAGGGACTGGTTCCGCTCGTGGTAGAGACGAAACTTCTTACTTACATCGTCAACCCGCACTGCCCACTGCGTCATAACAGCTCCGCCAATTGCTTCTCCTTGGTGGCATACATCCATATTCCTGCCCCGAAAGCGACGACCGTCCAACCGAGCGCAATCAGCATCGTGGAAAGGTCTGGCATTCGGTTGTCATAGAGAAAATTTCTAAATATTTCGATAAATCCTTGAACAGGATTAATCGAGTACACATCGAGCAAAGTGATGGGGGTTCCCATAAGCCCACCAAGTTGATCAGATTGGGTGACAACAAGGTCTATCGGATACAAAATTGGCGTGAGATAGAACCAGAACTGCAAGACGATGGTGAGCAAATAGGCGAGGTCGCGGAAATAAACATTGATGATAGAAAAAATCATCGCAAGCCCCACGGAAAAAAGCGCGAAGACGACCATGAACACGATGACCAGGGGTATCCAGGGTAAGACAAAGGCGCCCAGCAGGCTCAAGGCAAGGGCAAGCACCCCCATTTCAAGAATCCATGTGAACAGGGTTGCATTGGTGAGAGAGAGTGGCAAAACGATGCGGGGGAAATACACTTTCTGAATGAGTCCAGCATTCGACACGAGGGAATCTGTTCCCAAGGCCAGCACACGGTTGAAGAACAACCACGGCAGTAGCCCACACACCAGCCATAACGCGTAATTGTTAAGCCCGCTGGGGTCCCCCACCTGGGCAGGAAGCCGGAAGATGAAAGAAAAAATAAAGGTGTAAATTACGATCGCAGCAATGGGATTAGCTAGTGACCACAGCTGGCCCAGCGCTGTCCGGCGATATTTCCCCCGAACCTCGCGATTCGTGAGATTTTGCAGAAGCTCTCGAGAGCCCCAGATTTCACCTAGGTAACTCATGGAGCGAGAAGGCGATCGAGATAGGTTCCGTAACCACTCTTGCGCAGGGGCTCCGCGAGTGCGACCAGTTGCGTGTCATCAATCCACCCCGCGCGCCAGGCAATTTCTTCGACACAACCGATCTTGAGGCCCTGGCGATCTTCAATAACCCGGACATACTCGGACGCCTGCATCATCGATTCAAAGGTTCCCGTGTCTAACCACGCCACACCCCGGTCCAAAATTTGGACCTTGAGGTCACCACGTTGCAAGAAATGGTCATTGATCGCGGTGATCTCCAACTCACCTCGTGCACTGGGGGTAATGGTGTGGGCTGCAGCGACGACGGAGGAGTCATAAAAATAGAGCCCTGGGACAGCAAAATTGCTCTTGGGTTTCGTGGGCTTTTCTTCAATGGAGAGAGCTTTCATGTCTCCGTCAAATTCGACCACGCCATAAGCCTCGGGGTGAGACACCTGAGTGGCAAAAATGAGTCCGCCCTGAATATCCGTATTCGCGCGGAGGGATTGCCCCAACCCTGCGCCGTGGAAAATGTTGTCCCCCAAAACGAGAGCAACCGAATCATTTCCGATGAAGTCTTCACCAATCAAAAAAGCCTGGGCAAGACCTTCTGGTTTTTCCTGAATTGCATAAGAGATGGACATCCCCAAATGTGTTCCATCGCCAAACAGGTCCTGAAACTGAGACTGATGTTCAGGGGTTGAGATGATCAACACGTCCCGAATATCCGCCATCATCAGGGTCGACAGGGGGTAGTAAATCATGGGCTTGTCATAGATGGGCATCAACTGCTTAGAGATGCCCTTAGTGATAGGCCACAATCTGGTCCCTGAACCACCGGCGAGAATAATGCCCTTCATATCTCTAACCCTGCCACGTTGGAAGCAGCCCGGTAGCCTGTGCCTCCAAGAAACTTGGTGCCGCGGTGTCTTTTTCTGAGAGTAATAATTCGCTTGCAGCGAGAGAAAACTCTAATCCGAGATCAGCGTCCAGGGGATTGATGGCGTGTTCTGCGTGTGGTTTGTAGTGGTCTGTCACTAAATATGTCACTGTGGTGTTGTCTTCTAAAGCGAGAAAGGCGTGACCCAGCCCCACATCGAGGACGATGGCATTTCTCTCGGATGCGGAAATAATTGCTCGATCCCAGACCCCAAAGGTGGGTGAGCCCACCCGGATATCCACGACAAAGTCCTCAATAGAACCTGAGCTACACATCACATACTTCGCCTGGCCTGGGGGGACATCCGCAAAATGAATCCCCCGCAGTGTTCCCTTAGCTGACACCGAAAGGTTTGCTTGGGCGACGGAAAACTCTAGTCCCGTCGCCTGCTTCAGAAGGTCCGCGCGAAACCACTCAACAAATTCGCCACGATCATCTCCGTGAATTTTTGGCGTCACCACAAACGAACCAGGGACTGTGAGAGGCCGGATATCCACTCGCAAAGCCTACCAATCGGCTAAGCGCAGGGCTTTGCCCTTTAGAGGACTTTCTCGTAGGGATAGGACAGTGTTTGAACACCCCTCCAAAGCTTCATCGCTTTGAGCCATTCCAAGAGGTAACCCCACACTCGCCTGTGCAGCGTGTTTTTGCGAGTAATGGTCGTGGTCCCCGCATCTTTGACCGCCGCAGTTCCCACCCGGGCGAGAACGACATCGGGCAGGTGCACCTCGTTAGCGCGTCTTAGAGCGCGTTTACGAAACAGAAAGTCTTTGCCATACACGCCGGCATAATCCTCATCGTGTCCCCCAATATCCCAATAGAGCTTCTTCGTCATCAGATAGCTGTTGGGATGGGATTCACGAGCCTCGCCCCCATAAAACTTGATTCTTCCCAGGGTGTAAAAAGATTGTTCTGACCTCTCCCCTTCAAGAATTGCAATAAGGCTTGATGCCGGAACAACATGGTCAATGTCGGTCAAGAGAAGCCATGGCGCCCGGGCTTCGTGTGCTCCGATGTTGCGCGCTGCATCCTGATTCCAGCGAATGTCTTTACTACCGCGAAAAATCGAGAAGGCTGGCAAACCGCTGGCCCTTCGAACATCGATGGCGGGGAATTGGGGTGAGCCATCATCCACCACGATAACCTCGAGCTCAGCTTTAATTTCGGCGGGGTAGGAAGCAATTTCTCGCCACTGCAGCTCGAGCATTTGCGGATTTTCGTAGTAGGCAAAAACCAAGGCGAGTCCTGGGACCGCTGACCCTTCGGAGGCGTTTTTTCGTTTTTGGCTCACTCCCCCAATCTACTAGCGGGACACTAACGACACAGGACTAAAGCTCGTCAAAGTAGACTTTGGGAGAAGTCAGCGCAACAGACATTACGAGGAGTTGGTCGTGAAGCTATTTGTCACCGGGGGAGCAGGATTTATTGGCTCAAACTTCACC
>Ga0209223_10004377_pt1 | contig 12933 bp, 10 predicted proteins | sample COG_06_FD_184750 | JGI IMG/M metagenome (GOLD analysis project Ga0209223, IMG submission 184750) | Pelagic Microbial community sample from North Sea - COGITO 998_met_06 (SPAdes) (version 2) | ecosystem: Environmental > Aquatic > Marine > Neritic zone/Coastal water | place: Helgoland, sampling...
TGGACCCATTGTTTTTGTAATAATAATGTAGTATATGTGATATCATTTTAAATCAATGTCATTTTTTTATTAGAGAATCACGAGACGGAATATTTTTCAATCAAAAATATATTTGAAAGTGAAATAACAATTATAAGTGGACATTATAAAATGGAGAAAAAATATTACCTTTTTAAAAACAAATTTTTTTTTTTTTTTTTTTTCAATTTATGACTTTTTATTTTTATGATATATATATGTTTATACCTTTTTGTTAATATTTACCAAGTATAAAAGTATAAGTAAATAATTTAAAATTTATATCTAAATATTAACTAATATAAAAATGTATAAGAAAAAATGGATATGTAAAACATGCAGTTATGAAACAAATAAAAAACAAAATTATGAAAAGCATATCAGTCGTCAAATGGCATGTGATAAGAGATTATTAAAAAACAGTAATGTTGAATATTCCCAACCATGTGTTGAATATTCCCATTTATGTGTTGATACTTCCCAACCATGTGTTGAATATTCCCATTTATGTGTTGATACTTCCCAACCATGTGTTGAATATTCCTGGTTATGTGTTACTAAATCCCAACAAAGACAAAATAACAATGATAAGTCAACTTGTTTGAAATTAAAGCATGTTTGTATTAAATGTGATAAACAATTATCATCGAAAAGAAACTTAGATAATCATATTAAGATATGTAAAGGTTCGATTGATGTTTTACAATGTCACATATGCCTAGAGAAGTTTAATAGCTCAAGTACTAAATCCAGACATCTAAAAGCTGGAAAATGTATTCCTTGTAAAGATGAAAAAGATAAACAAATAGAAGAACTGAAAAAACAATTAGAAGAAGAAACACAAAAAAGAAAAGATGCAGAAGAATCTAAATCAACTATAAATAACATTACGAATAACATTACGAACAATAACAATTACTTTGATCATAGTATTAACTATAACAATTATGACAATCTAAATTTAGACCATATAACAAAAGAAGATATCAAGCGTCTTTTTGACAATTGTAGAATGAAATACCCAGAATTATCTGAAGACCTAACACGTATGATTCTTAGTCTAAAAGAAAACCAATGTATATACTTACCAGAAGGTCAAAAGTCCAATACATGTGCTGTTATGAAAGATGGAACTGAAATGAGAAAACCGCTCATACGGGTTTTAATGGATTTAGGAGTACAAACGGCCATGCTGATAAGAGACTCTAATGTAATTATGAGAAATAAAAAAGACGTTGTGAATAATCAGTTTTGGGCAGACAATCGTAATGCATGTGGACTTAATATATCAGATATCGACTATATGACTGACAATGACAAAGAAATAGTGCAAAGAAACAAGAATATAGTTCTTGATATGTGTGATGGTAAAATATGACAAACCTTTATATATTAATAAATAAAATGAATCAAATAATAGAAATTATGATGTTATTAATCACAACTTTTATATTTGGATTTATATATTCCAAATTAGATAATAAACATTTTGGCTTTAAAGAAACAATAGATCCTTATTACTTTTCATTAACAACTATGACTACTGTAGGATATGGAGACTATTCGCCAAAAACAACTACATCAAAACTTATTGTCATGACTCACCAAATATTTCTTCTACTAACTGAAATAAGCCTACTGTTGAAAGTTTTTGGATATATATAATTATTGATAATTAATAAACATCGTTTGTTTCAAAAATACCTTCAACATATGAATAATTATTCGTTTTATCAATTATATCTATGATAAGTTTACTATTAATGTCATTTAGCAAATTATCAGTTTTTACAATTTTTTCATCAATCGCACTCAATTGTTCAATAATTGGTTCAATTGCAGGTTGATACATTTTTTTCATAGTTTCGACATATACATCCTCAAGAGTTGCAATAGGAGGTTGTGAAAGTTTTTTGCTGAATACTACAGTGAAAATGTGCGATTACATGCTTATATTGACTCTGTAAAATATAAACGAGAAAAAAACATAACGTATATTCCGAAATTAGATGATGATTTAGTTGTTAAAAGCTTCTATTAAAGATTTCTGGGTTATTGAACCACCTTTTATGGATTTTCTAAAAACATTAGCTAATAATTGATTGACTGCTTGTGTATAATGTTTATTGGCATTTTTATAATATTTTTTCATTTGTGAAACAGGTAAAAAATTATATTCTTTTTTAGCACCACCTTTAAATGTTGATGGAATAGCTACACGTGTAAATTGCGGATTGGCATCATTGTAATTGACTGAATTAACATCGGCAAAGTAACTTTTACTGTTTACTCCAAAATATTCACTGGGAAGCACAGTTCCTCCTTTCATGTTTGCTGCTGATGATTGAGCTAATTTTTGTAAATAGCCTCCTACATTTTTGACAACTAATGATGATGAGATAATGAACTCTTCTGAATCAGGATTCAACATACTTATCACTTTATTAGATAAGTTAGTCAGTTTAATATTATTATCTTGTAAAAAACGTTCTAATTGTTTATTCATTTTACAATGTATAAATAAAAAAATATATATCTTAATTTAAATAAATTGTAATAATGAATAGACAAGATGTTGGTATAGAACACACAATAAATACCAATGATTTAAATAGTTTATTCTTTTCTGATGTTAACATACAAGCTTTACAACAAGGTATAAGATATACAATATATAGTAAAACAAAAAAAATAATAGATAAACAATCAGAGAGAGAATTACGTGTGATAATGCGTTCTATATATTTACAATACAGTAGAAATATGCCTTCAAACATTATTTCACAAGTTAAAGACCTCAATAAGCGTGTATTAGATTATGTCGTTCCTAAAATCATTGTAGAGTTGAATCAATATAAGACATATTTACAAGACGCTAGTGCATTACCTATTCCTATGGATAGAGGGCAAAATACTTCAACCACAGGAACAAAATTTTTGCATATGAAAGAATTTTAATTTCTTCGTATAAATAAATTTAAAATGAAAAATACTTTCAATGTGAAGATAGTTATATTTCTTATACTACTAATCATTTCTTTAGTATCAGTGACAAGTGTTTTTCTATTTGATTTAGCTCCTTTTGATGGTAAGGAACAAGTCTTCATACCACTCATTATAGCTATGAGTTTTACACTTATCAGATTCTACAATAATTTAATGGAAAAATCTAAAATTGTAGATAATATGAAAAAAGAAAGAGAAGAATTACTCAATCAAACCACAATGAAATTCAACACTTGTCCCGAATACTGGACAAAGACAACAAAAAATGATAAAGTCTTATGTAGAAACTTTTTTACCGACATAGACGAGGAAAAAATGGTTATTGGTGGACAATTAATAGAAGCATCTACACCCTTAGATACTTTATTGACCACAAATGATACTGCTTCAAATATTGGTTTTTCTAATTCATATAAAAAAATAGGTACAAGTAATACATTTGTTGATATTAAATATACTTATATCCCCTCGTTAAGAAGTAATATAGAATTACCAAAAAACGAAACACCAATCGTTGAACAATTCAGTCAAACTGATCCTAAGGTAGATAGTGTAGATAGTGTTCCCCACATGCATAAAAGAACAGAAATTCTCTACACACCAACAAATAGTGATGTAAAATGGGCAGATGGTACAGATAGAGAACATCCTGGATTTAAAGACGATAAACACTTAGAAATGTATGAATACGAATATGTTCATGATCATACAACCAACGATTACTATGGTCTCGATTTCAGGAAATATAATCTAGATACTGACTCGTTTGAGTATAAATCGATTATGGGTGATAATTTAACAGGAAAACTTAATAGAAGTATGTATAGCAATGATTATCATTGGATAAGTCCTTATAAAGAAGGTGCAAAATTATATGCTGAGATCAATCTCGACGAATTGAATAAAGCTTCCAACAAATGTGAATTAGTCAAAAACTTACCATGGGTTGAAGCGAAAAGTAAATGCGATGTTGTAAACGTAAGATTCTAAGTTAAATGGAATTAATAAATGCAATTAAATCCTTATTTTTTTTCAATTAACGATTTATTACTCTCAAAAATGGTTAAAAATAAAATTTGATTTATAAATTAGTCTATAAAACATGTAGAAGATGAACTTAAATGTTTATGATAAATACAAAGTTAACACTTTTGATGATTTCAAAAGTAACTATAGACAAGTGCAACTTATAAAATCATTCTTATATACTAATGAACATAATATATGTCTAATATCTGGGTCATTAGCAACGGGTAAAAGCACATTATTAAATATAGTAAAGACTATAGAAGATTTCGAATGCTTATGTATAGATTCTGAATCAAACTATTTAACTGAATTCACAAATTTTGTTAGCAAAAATTCGATTGAAAGTATCATGTTTAAAAAAAAAAGATTCATTTTGATCGATGATATTCATATGTTGGATAAGACGTTTATTAACAATTTGAAAACATGTAAAGATAAAGTCATAGCAACTGTCCAATCTAAAGAAGAAGTCAAAATAACTGATTTAAAGAACAGTTTAAAAACTAATGCTCTATATATTAAGTTAAATAAAATCACTTTTCAGGATTGTTTCATCGTGGTAAATGATTTATTAGAGAGTCTCAATTTAAACGAAAAAATATCATGTGAGACAACCATGGATGTTATTAAAGAAAATAAGTGTAATATTCGTCAAGCACTTCAGTATTTATCAAAGAAAACTACCGACGATGAACCAGTGAAGATAACACATAATCTTAATGATATGAATATATACGAATTGACGAACTATTATATTAATCATAAAATCGATAAGAAATTCATAAGTTTGAATGTGTCAAATATTGTATTTTTCATCATATATGAAAATATTTTAAAACTATTACCCTTTAAAAATAAAGCTATACTCAATACTACAATAAATGACTATAAACTAATATTAGAAAACATAACATTGATGAATTCGGATAATCTACAACATGAATCAACAGATTCAAAGCATATATTTGACAGTTACACTATGATTTTGGTAAATAGCATTATGTTAAAAGAAAAAAAAAATGACATATCTCTAAAGTTTACTAATATTTTCAATAAACTTTCCGTTCAATCATCTTTTAACAAAAAAATTAATGCTAGTAATATTAGTTATGGATTTACAAAGCCTTATATGAAAGCTATGTGTATGAAAGATAACGATGATTTTGTATTCAAAAAATTGTTTGCAGATTTTAAATAAATGAGCATTTATTTTCTTTCCATTAATTAAAAATGGCTAATACAAGTCTTGAAGTTCCCGCTGATTCTAACGTGGGTGATATGTCTATAAAAGTTCCCACAATAATTGCTGAAAGCAATGCTGGTAGAATTTTAATAGCCGTGCTATTATTATTTATTGTGATGTATGTTCTCATATATGTGTATAAATTATACAGCAGAACTTCTCTCAAAACAACAACTTTTCTTAAGAAACCCATAAGTATTCCATATGGTATTGAAAAAATATCTAAAGATGTAACCATTCCTAAAAATGTTATAGGCGAACAATACTCTATTTCTTTTTGGTTATACGTAGATGGTATTCCACCGACAAGCAAAGATAAATTCATCTTAAGTAGAGGCAGTGCTGAGTTCTATCTCAACAGAAAAAATTCTCTTCGTGTATCAATTCCAGGTTCCTCTAACAACATGGAGTATGAAAACTTCCCAACAAACAGATGGGTAAATGTTGTTCTTATTGTCGATGAGAATCTTGCTTCTCTTTATGTCGATGGAAAATTCAGTGAGGCCAAACCAGGAAACTTTAGATCCGTCACAGGTGATGTAGAAATTGGTAAAACCAATTTCAAAGAAAAATTAGATGGTTATATGAGCAAAGTCCAACTTTTCAACTATGCTCTCACAATTGACCATGCTCAAATCATATATAAAGCTGGACCTTTACACAAATCTATTCTCTCTATGATTGGTATTCCAATGTACGGTCTAAGAAATCCCTTCGTTAGACTTGATGAAGTGAATGTTGAATAAATTATCTTTTTTATATTTAAAATATATGATGGACGTGACTAAAATAGTGTATTTAATGTTGTCATTAACATTATCCTACATCTTATTCTTTATAGTCACCCCTTGGGTTTTCGGTGATCTTAACGAACACAGACTTAAGAAATTTTCAAGAACCTTTTCTAAAAAAGAATCTATCGTATTAGTTGACGGTATATGCGATTTTGGTAGTGCTAACACCATAAATACATCCAATAAATTTAAAAGTAATTATGTTGATATACCCCTTTCTGTTAATAAGGAAGGTGGAACTGAGTTCTCTTACACATTTTGGCTTAAATTAGATTCTACACTAAATAGCGATAACGATGTTGTCCTATTTACAAAAGGTATTAACCAAGAAAGTGATTCACTTAAACATAAATTTAGCAAAGTTTATGATAAAAATGATAAAGAAGTTGACGTTGAAAAACTTACTAAGTGTCCTATGGTTAAATTAAGTTCAGACTCGGGTGGTAGTCCAAGTGAATTAACTGTAAGCTTCAATACATCAAAAAAAATACACAATGAAGTTGTGTTTGATATTAACAGTAGTTCTCTAAAAAATCTTCTGATATCTTCAAATGATAATCCAAGATGGTTCTTATTCACAATAGCTTTCAGAGAAGGGGATTTTGAAACAGAATATGGTATGAACACTAAAGGAGTGATTGTTGATCTCTATGTGAACGAACAACATGTCAAAAATCAATTCATAGAGAATGACACCATAAATCTTAATAAAGGAGACATATTCGTATTCCCCGATAGGAGTGTTGGTGGTGATGGTTGCCAAATAGGTAACATTTACTATTATAATTGGAATATCAATGCCGAAGATGTTTCTAAAGTGTTTTCTAACGGTCCAAATACTAAGGGTGGATGCTCGGTATCAGGTTCTAAAGTTTTAAATACACAACTTAACAGTCTTGGTAGACACGGTGCTAAACTTTTCTTCTAAATCATTTTTCAAATATTTATGTTTGTTTCATAATGTTAATGTAATTTTTTTTTGTTTTTAATATATATTTATTGTAAAAATGGCTAGTATAACTTTAATAGATGATGTAAGTAGTTTAAATCTTGAAAATAACGGTTCAGTAGGCGGAACTAGGATTTTACCGACAGCTTTTCCTAGCAATATTGAATATTTCTCGTTTGATTTTTATAATGTTTACAATGACACGTATAGATCATCGCCATGGCCTCCAAATTTGAGTATTACTGGTTATATGCTAATTAAGAATTCATCAAATAACACTGTTTTATATCAAGTTGATATAAAGACTGGAATATTAAAAAATGGGGTGGATGTATTAGATAAAAAACTTACGTATTTTAAAATTAATAACATAAACTCTGATCAACTAACAATTGAATGGAATCCTTCTATACCAACTGCAAGCACATATTTTTCTGAGTATGTAAAAGCTTATTTCTATGTAATTCCTCCTAGAATAAATGTATACAATAATAACACAGATGCAGAAATAACTACGACAAGTGATCTTTATACTTTTACAATTGTAGACACAAAATATTTAACATTTGAAACAATTGGTATATCATCAATTACAGAAATTAAGTTGCATTTAGAATCTTCGTCAATAATTAAGATTCTTCCAATTCCTTCTAATAGCAACAACATTTATAAACTAACCATTGATACTACGGGTATGACTGCGGGAATGTATGAATTAATAATTGATGTAAATTCTAGAGAATTATCTTTTACTGAATTTGAAAATGATTCTAATACATACAATGTTAAAATATTAATACCTTATGTATTTAACAGTCATTCAGTTATTCCAATTACCATATATGATGATAAAAATTTAATAAACACAATTGATTTAACAGAATTTGTAAATTCAAGTAGTGTTCAACCTGGTGATTATTTGACAAATTATAAAATTAAATTCACTTATACTGATGAGATAATAAGTTTGACAGATAATAAGGAATTTAATGATATTAATGCTAAAATATTTAAAATTAATATGCTTTTAACACAATTAAAATACAATGTTATATGTAAATTTGAGATTTTAAAAAATTCTGGTGAAATTGTTCATACTTCAGATGATTTTACTTTAGTAAACCAACATGTAACTGTTTCAAATTTCAACTTAACACTCTATTCTCTAGAAAATAATACAATTTTATTCGAAAATGACTCACAATGGATTTACATGCATGAAAGTGATTCATTGAATGACACAAATATATACTATAATCAACATGTAGATGTAGAACCTGTAGATGTTGAACATGTATATGTAGATGTAGAATATGTTGTATATTTTATCCATGGATCTAGTGAACTACAATCATTATTTAATGATAACACAAAAAAAATACAACTTAAAGTAATTTTAACGAATAAAACTAATGCTAGTGATACGATATCATTTACTGACTCTACTGAATTCATAATTCATAAAGTTAATAATTTTAGTGCTTTTCATACTCCGACAATTACTCCAATAAGTAACATTCATTACTTTAAAGAAAAAAAATTTAGATTTAATGTTATTAATAACAAATATTCTTTTTCATTTGATAGAACATATGATATAATATTTAAAAGCAGAACTGTGAAACCATTCTTTGATATAAATGATAAATATCAAAATAATATTACAATTACTGATCTAAAAACCGAACAAAATGATGTGGAAATTGATATACCATATTTATTCACTCATGGCAAACATACACTTAGATTTTATATGAAAAATAAATTAGAAGGAGTAAATAAAAAAAGTATTTACGATACTTCTAGTGTTACACAAAATATTATTAGTAAACCTATATCTATTGTTCTTAACGTAGAATCAGATGCATTAGTGTCTTGTAAAGTTCAATAAATTATGAGCAATGATACGTGCAACCAACGAAAGCAGCACGATACACCGGGGTATTATTCGATTTATCTTCTAAATACTCATCTAATGTGATTAAGTCACTGTTCGAATTCAAATAACGCATTTTGTATGCCGGTTGCATGATCATATCTCCATTTGAATCTAATTCTGGTTCCCAAATAAGTTCACCATTTGAATCTAATACGTTTTCTTCTATTTCCACAGTGGAATATCTACGGACTTTATGTACATTCGATGTATTTACTAACATATTTGATGTGCCGATGACTACGTTGCTATATACATTCGATGTTCCTACTACTACGTTGCTATCGTTGTAAATATTTGATGTCCCGACTATTTGATTACTGTATAATGGAACATCGTGATATTCATATATGGGGAATTCATCAAATAATTCTACTTTTTCTTTTACTGTGTAATTTGATGTCTTATTCAAATATATTCCCAGTATTTCATCGAATTCAACTGTGGTTTTTGTTTCAACCTTTTCAACCTCTTCAAATGCTTCCACATTCGACACGATGGTGTGTTTTTTTATTTTTAATTGTGGTTGCAATGGAGCTTCAAAATCACAATCCATAGTTATTTTTGCGACAGTGTAATTCATCAGTTGTGATTCGTCTTGTTTCATACCATATCCACGAAGATCTGATGATGTTATGTAATCACCGGATTCTAGTGGTCCGTTCATGTCTGATACCCAAATAGCGCCTTCACCTAGTCCATTTACATGATATCTAATGTCTCCTTTCTCTTTGTCAAATTGTTGCTTTATCACACCGTCTTGATTATCTCTTAAATTATCATTTTCTTTTTCGGCAATCACACCAAATACATTCTTGTCGTGTTTTTTAGAACTTAATATAGTATGTGGAATAGTTTCACTTACATGTATGAATCCTCGATTATAGTGTGATACAGATGAATATTGTTCTGTTGCATCTACACATACAATAAAACCTATCATATTATTTATCTGTATATTTTTAACATGTGCTATGTGACAACCTGTAAAAGTAGAAGATACATTTACATGCTGAGTGGAAGAGCCAATATATGGTAATAAATAAATATATCTAGTTACTTTTGGATCAGCAGGGGCATATGCAAATTGATTATAATTTTCAAATGTTATTCTTAGTGATCCACGAGAATCAATATATTTGCTTTGTTCAAAATATATTTTATCAATATATGCATTATCATTATTTAATTCTAAGCCAATTGTGTGTATGCCACTATTATTAATAGAGGCTTTAGTTACATTATTAATACGAAAATGAAGTGTATCAGTTGCATTTAGATAAGTATGATCTACATTATTTAATAAACAATAATTATTGCCACTTCCTCCATTTTTGTGCCAAAAACTAGCATATGTGGTGTGTGCCGCATGATTACCGATACGTGCATCTTTTGAAGTAATTGTACCAGGAAAGTCTGTATTTCCTGAACCATCTAATAAAGTCAGAGTCCTCTTTATATAATGTCCAGTTGAACTCCAGTCATATTGTCTCACATAAATAGGTTCGGATGCATTATCCTTAGTAGCAATTTCTAGATATCCAGTATCACCACCAGTACTTACGCCCTTAATATGCCAACCATCAGTTTTGTCATATCCAAATTTTCCACTAATTTCTCCAGAGTCGTCCAAATTTATTTGTGTAGATTTTATACACGGATGTAGTGTATACCATTTAATCCATACTCCATCATAATTTTGGGAACCGTCGCTTTTAAAACTTATTCCCCATGTAGACCCTTTTACGTCATATTCGTACGACGTTCCTTTATATACTTTATGTTCCGAGTCTCCGTGTATTTCATCTAATGTACCACCATCATTAGTTATGGATATAAAATCATATATGCTACTACCATATTTTTTTTCTATAGATCCGTCTTCAACAATTACAAGTTTAATTCTATTGCTTCCATAAGTTTGTTTTATTAGTTCAGGTTCCTTTATATCGTCAGAATAATTACCACTACCATAATTAGGTGTTTTATAAAAGCCTCTTTCAATCCATTCGTATGTAATTGTTGTCCCCCCCACCCCACCCACTCTTAAATCATTTTCAATATTAACAGGTTTATCGCTATGACTATTAAAATATATTCCTCCTGAATCTGTGTGTGATGGAGCATCTATATGTAAATTTTTGTCTGAAGACATCGATATTATAGCATTGTCATTTTCGACTGTTCCCCCGTGCCATTTTATAACTTTTAATCCAATGCCTGTACCCCCAAGGTTAGGAATAGTTACATTTGATGAAGTTATTGTTCCTCCAACTAATAAATTATTTGTTACTGATAAATTATTTGTAGTTATTGTTCCTCCTACTGATAAATTATTTGTTACTGATAAATTATTTGTAGTTATTGTTCCTCCTACTGATAAATTATTTGTTACTGATAAATTATTTGTAGTTATTGTTCCTCCTACTGATAAATTATTTGTTACTGATAAATTATTTGTAGTTATTGTTCCTCCTACTGATAAATTATTTGTTACTGATAAATTATTTGTAGTTATTGTTCCTCCTACTGATAAATTATTTGTAGTTATTGTTCCTCCTACTGATAAATTATTTGTTACTGATAAATTATTTGTAGTTATTGTATCTACACTTATAATGTCGCCAATACCACCGGCTATTTCTCCAATTGATAAATTACCTGCATCATTTTCTGTAATACCTTTAAACACTCTAGCAAAACTATCATACATTATTGTTCCTTTTAAGTAAGTAGGAATAATAGATGGAATATCTAAAACATTTTCATTATACAAATTAATACCTCTTGTTTTTACATATGCATTCTCAATATTCATGACATTTGTATACGGTGCTGCCGTAGTGGGGTCAAATTCAAATGTAAGATTTGATGTTTTATTTACAACATCATTTGAAAACTTCACATTCACAAAACTATCAACAAAATTCGCAAATGTGTTTGTAGCATCATCACTATGTAAATTTATAGTTCCCGCAATACTTAATGGTGTATTTAAAACAAGTTCGTTAACTGATAATGTATTCTTTATTTTAACATTAGTGCTATTTATCTCCATGTCTGGTATGGAAATATCGTCGTGTGCATTATCAGGTTCTACACTGGTATAAAATCTAATAGGTGTATGATCACCTTCTTTTATGAACATACCTTTTTCGTTGATTCCACCATCTGCAATTTTTACAGAAGTTTTACCACCTCCACCTGAAATTTCTCCTAATGATAAACCAGTAGATGTACTAATAACACCCATAAATTTTTGAATGCTATCGTTGAAAACAAGTTGTCCTTCTTCTAATGTTCCGAGGGTTCCAGGGTTTCCCAGGGTTTGAGGTTCGAGGACAAGACTAGGAGTAGTTATTTTATTAGTTGTTGAACTTCCATTTATTGTTAATGTTCCAGTATTAGTTGATGTTACAGTAAGATTTCCTAAATTACCCCCCGTTGCCGAAGCATCACCAGAGAGTGCCAATTTTTTATCAGAAGCAACTGATAATGTTCCAACAATTGTTGTTCCAGAAGTTAATTTCCCTAAGTTAGCTTCTGATGTTCCTGATACAGCACTACCACCGAGTGTTAATGTTTTATCAGAAGCAACTGATAATGTTCCAACAATTGTTGTTCCAGAAGTTAATTTCCCTAAGTTAGCTTCTGATGTTCCTGTTACAGCACTACCACCGAGTGTTAATGTTTTATCAGAAGCAACTGATAATGTTCCAACAATTGTTGTTCCAGAAGTTAATTTCCCTAAGTTAGCTTCTGATGTTCCTGTTACAGCACTACCACCGAGTGCCAATTTTTTATCAGAAGCAACTGATAATGTTCCAACAATTGTTGTTCCAGAAGTTAATTTCCCTAAGTTAGCTTCTGATGTTCCTGTTACAGCACTACCACCGAGTGCCAATTTTTTATCAGAAGCAACTGATAATGTTCCAACAATTGTTGTTCCAGAAGTTAA